>JGI20214J51650_10001117_pt1 | contig 16993 bp, 17 predicted proteins | sample WetSurMetagenome_FD_51650 | JGI IMG/M metagenome (IMG submission 51650) | reverse complement strand
TCGTCGGCGAGGACCGTACCCACCCCCACCAGGATGGCATCGCACGAGGCCCGAAGTTCCCTGACCCGGACCATGTCCTCCTCGGACGAAATTCGCACCTGTCGCCTCTCCTTGGTGGCGATCTTTCCATCTGGCGACATGGCACAGTTGACCAGGACCTGGGGCCTCATCAAGGGCGATTTCGCTAGCTGGTGCATAATGCTTTTCCTTTCATCTGACCAATTACTAAATAAATGGACCTTCGATATGTCGGCCAATGAACGATTTCGACATCATCGAGATCAGGCCCACGAACTTGAAGGGCGCCTATGTGATAGAGGGTTTCTCCAGCATAGGGCTGGTAGGCTCGATAGCCGCCAATTACATCGTCACCCTTCTAGACCTACAACAGGTGGCCGTCCTAGATTCACCTTACATGCCCTCTGTGTCCATCGTTCGCGACGGCATTCCTCATAGCCCGGTCCGCATCTATGCTGGTAAGGCCCAAGGGGCCCAGCAGGACAAGGTGGTGGTCATGGTTTCGGAGTTCGAGCCCCCACAGGAGATCCTCAAGTCCCTGGCCATCACATTCATGGACTGGGTCGAGGACAAGAAATGTAAGATGGTGATATCACCGGAGGGGGTGGCGAGCAACTCCGAGGGTCTGCCACTGGCGGAGATGGGCGAGGAGGAGGTCAAGAGGAGGGAGATGGAGGAGATCTTGGTCTACGGTGTCGGTTCCACCCCCAAGGCCCGTGAGCTACTGGCCGCACACAACATCAAGGTCTTCAACAACGGCGTGGTGGTCGGTCTGGCGGGGGTGCTCCTCAATGAGGGCGTGAACCGCGACTTCGATGTCATCTCCATACTCTCCGAGGCCCATTCTGAGTACCCTGACGCCCGGGCCGCGGCAGCGGCAGTGGAGGTCATCGACCGGATCCTGCTACACACCAAGCTGGACACCAAACCGCTGTTGGAGGAGGCGGGCCTCATCGAACAGGCCTTGAAGGACATCAACAAGAGGACCTCCACCTCCGAGGAGATGGCCAAGAAGCGCTCCCGTGAGGTCATGTTCGGCTAGGTCGTACTATCACCGTGGCGGGGTCGGCACCGCTCACCTCGAAGCGGACATCGAGGAACTTGGCCACGGTGGCCATCTGGGTGCGCATGTGCGGGCTCACCTCCGACACTGTCAGGGCGGATGGTCCCGAGGCCAGGGCCAGGTAGGGAAGCAATTGGTCGGCGGCATGGACGTCCACCGTGGCGGCCATCTCCCTTTCCAGCGCTTCGACCGCGAGGCGGGCCACCGTTTCCGAGCTCAGCCCCCGCTCTCCCAGGCAGGATGCCCCGACCAACCCTTTCGAGAATCGCGCGGCCAGTACCAGACCGGCTCCCGTGGATGGGCCTGGTCCTCGGTCCGATCCCATCATCACCGTCCTCCCATCCACCATCCTTCTCCTGCATTCCATTGCCATGCGGTCGGTGACATGTTCCGGAAGGTTACGAGAGAACGCCACACCATCCACGCCAAGGAGCTCCCCCCTCACCGATGCGTCCATGGGCCTGATCTCCTTCGCAGGTGATATTCTCGCGATGACCTCTCCTCCACCCTCAGGGTAGAAGCCCCTTTGCACAAGATCCATTTCCACGAACAACCCCAGACCATGCATGAGAGGGAGCAGGACCAGGTGATAGTACGATGCGGGGGGCGCAAGCGGCACATCCGTCCCTCCATGCACCTCGAGGGTCACCGGGCCATCGGCCCTGACCGAGGCCAACATGCCCGCTTGGAGGACGAGCATCACGCTCCCGGCCGTGCCCACGTGGACGACATAGGTCCCACCCGAGGCCGGTCCGGGACGGAACGATACCTCCTGGCTTCCCACATGCGCGCCCTCAACCTCCGCGCAACAGATATTGGCCACGCATTGCACCGCGGCGAGATGTTGGGCCGCAAGGCCCGGTCTCGATCGATTGGCCCGGACCCCCCTCATCATGAAGCCCTTTCCAGTGAGGGCGGAGAGCCCTAGGGCGGTGCGCAAGATCTGACCCCCTCCCTCCCCTTCACTACCATCCAATTCTATCATCCATCACCTCTTTCCCCACCATTTCCCAGTCTCGTTCATAAGGAACGCCAGGGCGCTCAACGGCACTATCACCGCCCAATCCTCCCCACCGAGCGGGACCGTTCGGAACGCATCGGACAGGAACGGCACGTACACTATGGCAAGCTGGATGGAGAACGAGACCACCACCGCCAGTACGAGATTCCGATTGCTGAGCGGTCCCATGGACCACAGGGTCTTGCTCTCCGACCTGGCTGAAAAGACGAACAGCATCTGGCTCAATACCATGGCGCACAAGGCGGCCGTGCGGGCACGGTCGGGGGCACCATCACCCCCTTCCAGGCCCCAATAGACCACAGCGAACGTCAACAGAGAGCTGATCGCTATAACGGCCCCGATGACCAAGATGCGCCAGCCCATGGCCCGGTCGATGGGGCTGGCCTTAGGGTCCCGGGGCGGTCTTTCCATGACCGAAGGGTCGGTCCTCTCCAGCCCCAGTGCGATGGCGGGCAGGCCATCGGTCACCAGGTTCATCAACAGCAGTTGTGCTGGCAATAACAAAGGAAGCAGTGCCGGGTCACTGAAGAGCAGTGAGGCGAGCACCATGGCCCCCACCTCCCCTGAATTGCAGGTGAGTAGGAAGCTCACGAAATGGCGGATGTTGTCATAGATCCCCCGCCCCTCCTCCACNGCGTTCACTATGGTGGCGAAGTTATCGTCACCGAGGACGATGTCAGACGACTCCTTGGCCACATCGGTCCCGGTGATCCCCATGGCCAGGCCGATGTCGGCCTTCTTCAGTGCCGGGGCATCGTTCACCCCGTCCCCGGTCATGGCCACGACCTCGCCGTTGCGTTGCAAGGCCTCAACGATCTTGACCTTCTGTTCCGGGGCCACCCTGGCGAACACGTCCAGTTGGTTGACCTGCACCTGCAGGTCCTCCATCGAGGTGTTCTCCAGCGTCCTGCCGTTCATCACCCTGGCGGTCCCACATTCACCGATGCACATCTCGGAGGCGATGGTCTTCGCGGTCAGTTCATGATCGCCTGTGATCATTATGACCCGGATCCCCGCATTCTTGCATCGTTGCAAGGCCTCCATCGCCTCCTTGCGAGGGGCATCGATCATGCCCAACAGCCCAAGGAAGGTGAACCCGCCTTGCAGCCCCGCATCTCCTGACCCGCCGTCCGGAAGGTCCTTGGAGGCGACGGCCAGTACCCGCAGGGCCCGGCGGGCCATCTCGTCATTTTGCTCCAGTGCGCGCTCTGCACCATAGCGGTCCAATGGCACGGGCTGGTCCATTTCCATCCTTTTATCGCAGAGCGCGAGCACGCTCTCCCCCGCACCCTTGAGGTAAGCCACCGCCGCACCGCCCCTCTGGTGCACGGTTATCATACGCTTGCTCACCGAATCGAAGGGGACCTCGAAGACCCGAGGACCCCGAGAGTACAATTCTCCCAGGTCCATCCCGGACTTGGCGGCGGCCACCACCAGCGCTCCCTCGGTCGGGTCTCCTTTGATGCGCCAGCGTCCTTCATCCTGGTACAGCTGGGAATCGTTGCATAACGCCACTCCCTGCAGTAGTTCGACGAGGTCCTTATGGGCATCGGGTCTGATCACCACCTCCCCTAGGAGGAAGGAGCCATCAGGGGAATAGCCCTCTCCGGTGACATGGTACCGGTCGCTGGTCAACACCTCCCGGACGTTCATCTCCCCCTTGGTCAGGGTCCCGGTCTTGTCGGTGCATATCACCGTGGCCGCTCCGAGGCTCTCCACCGCAGGGAGCCGTCTGATGAAGGCATTGCGTTTGGCCAGGCGCTGCAGGCCCAACGCCAAGGACACCGTGACTATGGCAGGGAGGCCTTCGGGTATGGCCGCCACGGCCAGGCTGACCGAGGTGAGGAAAACCTCACTGAGTTCCAGGCCTCGTAGGACCCCTATGGCGAAGACCAGGCCGCAAGCTCCGAGGACAACGTACGCTAGTTGTCTTCCCAAGGCCGCCAATTTCTTCTGCAACGGGGTGGACTCCTCCTCATTCGATATCAGGCTCGCGATTCGCCCGAGCTCGGTGGACATCCCAGTGGAGGTCACGACCGCCCTTCCCTTTCCATATTCCACAAGGCAACCCGAGAAGACCATGTCGTTGCGGTCCGCCACCGGCGCCTCGGCCGATACGGGGGCCAACTTCTTCTCCACCGGCATGGACTCGCCGGTCAGCGAGGCCTCGTTGATCTTCAGGTTGATCGCCTGGAGCAGGCGGCCATCGGCCGAGACCTTGTCACCCGCGATGAGGACCAGGACATCCCCTGGCACTAGCTCTCGGGACGCAATGTTCCTCTCCACCCCACCTCGTACCACGTTCGCACGAGGCGCGGAGAGGTCACGAAGTGCCTGGATGACCTTTTCTGCCTTGTACTCCTGCACGAAACCGAAGATCGCGTTCAGCACGACGATCGTCATGATGACCGCGGCGTCCAGCCACTCCTCCTGACTATCCTCCAAGAGGGCGAGCCCGGCGGACAGCAATGCGGCACCGATGAGCACCACGACCATAAGGTCTTGGAACTGGGACAGGAAAAGCCGCCAAGGGTTGGTCCTCCTTGCCCCCTCGAGCTCGTTCGGACCATGGGCGGTCAGCCGCTGGGCCGCTTCCTCATCCGTCAACCCGCCCTCTGTTGCTCCGAGGTCTTTCAAGACCTCCTCGGGGCTCTTGGAATGGGGCGGTGTTGACATATCAGATGTCACCAGACATTTCCGATTAATAATGAGTTTCGTACGCCTGACATTTTACCCCCCACATAAATTTATAATATGGACCAAAGGTTAACTGCGGGATGGGATGCACTTAGGTCGACCGTTCAGTTAACGCTCGACCATTCCATGGCCAGTCGTTGACCGGTCAAGAATGGGACGATCTTATGATCGCTCCCCAGGGAGACGTAACGGACGGGATGCGCTTGGAAAATATCCAATTGGTGTTCGAGGTCGGTATCATAATGATGGTCGCCTTCATCGGCGCCGTCATTGCCAAGCGGGGGAAGCAAAGCGTCATCCTCGGATACATCCTGGCAGGTGTGCTGATAGGGCCCTACATCAGCTTCACCTTGTTCGGTTACACCTACGACGGATTGGTCCAGGACACCGAGTTCCTCAGCGTGCTCTCCCTCTTCGGTCTGACCCTGCTCATGTTCTTCGTGGGCTTGGAGTTCTCGGTGAGCAAACTGCGTCGGGTCAAATCGCCAGCGATCGTCCTGGCCCTTGTAAACACCGGACTGGACTTCTTCATCGGTATCCTGATCGGTTATTACCTAGGGTGGCAGATCGTCGACGCGGTCTTCCTGGCGGGCGTGTTCGCGATGGGGTCGGCCGCCATCACCGGAAAGATACTCCTGGAGATGCAGCGCACCTCCGCCCCGGACACGGAGTTCCTTCTCGGGGCCCTCGTGGTGGAGGACTTCATTTCCATGGTCATAATGACCATAGCGGGAGGTCTCATTTTCAAAGGAGGGGCAACAGACCCCCTGACATTCTCCACCCTTGTCATCGGGGTGATCGCTTTCTATGCCTTCTTCATANTCCTGGCACTTTTCGTCATACCACGTTCGGCCAAGTACCTGAAGAGGCTGAAGAACGAGGAGCTGTTCGTGCTCTTCGCCCTCGGGCTCGTGTTCCTCTCCGCCGCCCTCGCCGAGGTGGCTGGGGTGCCAGCGATGATCGGGGCGTTCTTCCTGGGCATGATATTCGCGGAGACCAAGGTCTCAGAGCATTTCGAGGAACGCATTTCGCCGATCCGCGATGCCTTCGTGGCGGTCTTCTTCGTCTCTTTCGGGATGCTCATCAATCCGGCCATGTTCCCTCAGGCGTTGCCAATAGTCCTGATCGCGGTGCCCCTGGTCCTCCTCAGCGACCTTTTGCTCACCAGCCTGACCGCCTACCTGCTCGGGTTCACCGCAAGGGGTAGCACCTTCATGGGGGCTTCCATGTGTGGACGCGGAGCCGAGTCGGTGATGTTCGCCAGCGTGGGGTCCAATGCGGTGGGCGTGACCAAGGCCAGCATAATCAATCCCTTTGCAGGTCTCTTTTGCTTGACCATGAGCGTCCTGACACCGCCATTGATGCGATTCAGCGGCCATGTCGTCCGATTCTTCTCTCACGTCATGCCCAGTTATGCGAAGTACGGCGCTGCATTGATAAACCGCACCTTGGGCAAGATCATGGTGCCCTCGTCCCTGAGGCTCTTCCAAACGAACCACAGGATGGAATGGGCCCTGATCGTCTATTTCCTCATGTTGATGGCCATCATGGTGGTGCCCGACCCCTGGCGCCTGGCCATGTTCGTGGTCGGGTCGGTGCTCGTCGGGTACCTCTATCACATTTTAGAACGGGAACTGGGCCCGGTGGTCCGTTCGATCAACTATAGCAATCTCGGTGTCACATCGAGGGAGACAGGCAGGATCGCCGCGTTCGTGGCGGGGTTCATCTCTGCCAGCCTCTATGTCGTCCTGGCCACCGCCTATTCGTTCACACAGCTCTGGTGGTCGTGCCTCCCGGTCCTGGTCGCCTACACCATTTCGGTCCTTTATCTGATGAAGCGGGTGGAGAGGCTTACCAGCAAACCGGGGACATACCGGGCCCCCTATCCGTCCACCAGCCCCATGACCACGTTCAACGCNCCCACCATAAGACCCACGCCGTTCCCGAAGAAGTACTTCCCTCCAGAACCACAGAGCAACCCATCCGGTATCAATGGGGCCCATGTACAGAGCACCTTCATGAAGGATGAGATAAAGGTGCCCATGAAGCAAGATGAACAGCCCGAGGAACGTTGGAAACGGCTGTAGCGGCCCCCTCGACAAAGGATTATTAGGCAACGGGGCCCTCNTATCGCTGGTGGTCAGGATCTGGATAGGCATGGTGGTTTGCAGGGTCCTAAAAAGGGAGTTGGGCAAGCTCGTCGAGAACGACCCCGACATGGTTCACAAGGAGTACCTGGACTTCGACCTTCTCATCAGGCCAGAGAAGATGAGGCATCCCGTGATGGGGAGGATGAACGCAGTCCTCCTAGGACATACCACATTTCATTCCATAGAGGGCGTTGCGAGGGAGGTCAAGATGCCGATGGTGTTGTTGGATGGCGATGACCTCATCGCCTCCTCGCTCACCCCGGCAGGTCATGCCGAGGAGAAGCGCATCGGGGCCGGCACATGGTTCCGCTCCCCAGGATGGGTGGGGCTGGGGAGGAAGGGAGCGATCCGCGAGCTCCACATCGCCCATCAGAGCCGGGCATGCCCATCCGTCCATTCCGACGAAGCTACCAAGACCACGAAGGAGCTGGCACCCCGAGCCCTCGCCAGTAAGGCCGAGGGCGGTCCCGTATCGAACGGCGTGACCGCATGACCGCCCAGGGGTCCCGAACATTCCAGTGGTTGTTATCTACCTGTTCGCTGTTGGACCTCGGTATGCAGAACGGAAGGATTGACCCACGTCCTTCGTGGTTTCTGTGGGTCCTTATCGCGCTGCTCGCCGTGTTGTTCGTGTCGATGAAGGAGATCATATGGGCCTTCCTTGCGATCTGGATGACCGTCGCTGTGGCTGCGCCGACCTTGGCCAGACGTTCAGCGGATAAGATCGTCCCGGCCGGGGTGTTGCTGCTCGGGGCAATTCCCATGCTGATATTCGCCCTCGCCATCCTTTTAGGGGTGGATCCGCGTCCTTACGGGGAGTGGGAGAACCTTCTGGCCACGATCGGGTTCTATACGGTCGCCTTCCTGACGCTCTTCTGTCTATGCATAGGGACCGAGATGCGCCTCAACTGGGCCATGCTCAACTGGAGCGTCGTCTTCCTTTCCATGACCCTATGCGCCTTGGCGATCATCCTGGAGTTCTTGTCGGATCACTATTTCGGGAGCAACTACCTTGGTGGTGACAATGCGGTGGCCATGATCCAGCTGACCTGGGCATACTTCGGTTCGATCCTCATCGGTTGGTCCGTGCAGAGGTATGCCAGGACCTCGCTGTCCGTCTATCAACCATACTGGAAGAAGGTGACGGAGGGACAACCATGATGAAGGAGGTTCGGTGGGAACTCGTCGCATTCGTCATCACCATCGTGCTCCTCATCGCAGTGGCGGTGGAGGCCTTCGATCGAGGCTTCTATTACTCCGGAGGATCGGCCATCGCGTGCATGTTGTTGGCCTTCGTACCGATCATACTGAGGAGATACCATGTCATAACATTCCCCCTGTGGATGGCCCTGTGGTATTTCTTCCTGCTCTGGCTGCATAGCTACGGCATCCTTCACGACTTCTATGGTCGCATATATTGGTTCGATGAGCTCACCCATACCATGGCCATCGGACTGGCGGCATGTGCGATCTTCCTCCTGCTCATCCTTCTGAACCACCATTCTAAACATGTAAGGCTGCCCTCTTTGACCTTCCCCCTGTTCATGATCATCTTCACCATGGGCCTGGGTGTGACATGGGAGGTAATGGAGTTCATCCTTGACGTCACTGTCAACACGCCAATGCAATATTCCCTAGCCGATTCGGTCTCCGACCTGATGACGGATTTGGGCGGTGGGCTATTGGCGTCCTCGTTCTGTTTGGTCTACTTGCTCTTCCTGAGCCCCGAGGAGGTCTCGAACACCTTGAACGCAGACCGTTTGATCAGAAGGTACCAGCGCAAATACCACCATGGCCCCTGAAAAGAGCAAAGGGATTTGTAGGGGTGGCATCGATTGAAGGCCTGCCATGAAGATGAGGAACTTCGATATCGAATCTCATGTGGGGGATCATCCCNTTCGTCGATTCATTTACAAGAACCCCCTAAGCAATTTCCTCACCACCCACCTGTCCATAGGGGACATCCTCGGAGAGGCGTTCTACGGGGTGTGGATGGCCTCTGTGTCCACCGGGCTGATGTTTAGCTTCACGGACCCCACTAGCTCCGAGGCCCTGCTCTACATGGTGATCGTCGCCTTCTTTGTCAACGCCACCTGGGGGCTCATCGACGGATGGACCTCTGTCTACGGTCCGAAGGTCAATGAAGCGGACGATGACCGCATCCTTCGGCGACTCTGGCGGGATCCCTCCGATGAGAAGGCGAGGGAGTGGATAGATGATGACATAGCCACAGGCATAGGACGCAACCTGGACGGGCCCAGGAGACAGAAATTGATGGACACCTACCTGGAGGCAGAGCCACAGGTCCCTGAGGAAAAGGTATACCGGGCCGATCGAAACGATATGCTTTCCCTCCTCTCCTTGGTCATCGTGGAGGTGCTGATGGCCGGCTTGATCGTATTTCCCTATATCCTCTTCCCAGGGGAAGTATTTGCCCTGATGTTGTCACGGGCCATCGCCATAGGCATCTCAGGTGCCATCGCCTACTGGTTCGCCCGCAGATTGAACCGTCGCCACCCCATCATCTGGGTCCTGGCATTCGGGCTCCTCATGTTCCTCGTCATGACTGTGAGTTGGGCAACCGGATGGTGAGTCCTGCCCTTCCTCATCGATGATGATGGGACCAATAGAGGTGCCGTGGTCTCATGGCCATTCGTATCAATCCATCTGTTCGTAGCCCTCGATCGCTGCGGGCAAGGANTCGAGGACCGTGGCCAGTCCGCTCAGGTGCAGGTTCATGGAAACCGCACCCACCACCTCCTCCCTTCTCGCCCCGACCTTCCTGGCCATCATGGCATGGANGTAGACCCCGCGGGGGTTCCTGTTAGCGGTCTGTATCGCTATGTTGATCAACTGCTTCATCTTCGGGTCGAGGCCAGGCGTCTCCCTCTGGGCATCCACCAACTCATCGAACTTCCTCGCCAGCTCTGNGCATTCCTTTAGGAACAGGTCATAGGGATTCTTGTCCATGAGGAAGATGAGGGGATCGGTCATTAATAAATCTCAGCGAACTGGTATGATGTGAGTGCGGGTACCGGGATTCGAACCCGAGTTCGAAGCTTGGGAAGCTTCAGTCCTAACCACTAGACTATACCCGCTTTGACCGACCCAATGCGATTTCCCGATAAATAATCTCTTGGGCCAGCAAAACCGTCACAGTAAAAGGATCNTACTTGTTCACGACCTTCAGGACGTTCTCCAGCTCGGAGATGATGCGATATATCACGGTACGTCCATGCATGGGAATGTTCGGGTCATTGGCCAGATCGTCCAACTTACCGATGGCCCCGGCGACCTTGACGTCCAAGGGCTCGTTCTTCTCCAACCGTGCCTTTGCCTCCGTCGCGCCGCGGCGAATGTTACGGGGGACCGAGGTATCCTCCGCTAACTGGTCCAGGACCTCTATTATCTGATTCAACTTAACCTTCGGGTCAACCTCTGCCATGAGCAATTACCTCCTTGAATGTGATGGCGCCTTGACCTATTGGTCTTCAGCGTCGAACTTCTTTTCGCCTCTCTCCTTGAAGGTGGTCACCACCATCAGGGTCTTGGTGTCCTTGACACCGGATATCGCCGATATCTCCTCCACCAAGAATCNTTTGAGCTGATTATAGTTCTTGAACTTTGTCTTGACGACGATATCGGTNTCGCCTGTGACTAGGAATACGTCCTCGACGATATCATAGGCNGCAACACGCTCAGCNATGGCGTCGGCCTCTTTGGTATCGACCTTCAGGTTGATTATGGCCGTTACTTGGTCATCCCCATAGTAGGAGGACAAAACGGTGTCATAGCCTTCCTTCTCTCCATTGGCCATTGATGATCCTCCTCTCCCTCAACCCGATTCCCCTTGTCGACCTTCAAGTCTAGTTCGACGAAAAGATCACATCGAGGTCTCGAACTCCTCTTGAAGGTCTATGATGACCTGTTCCAGGACCTCTTCCAAACTAGAGCTCTGATATTCCCTTAGACCACCAAGTTCGCTTTGCACGCGGGCGATGTACGTGTTGTTGTTCTTTAGGAACTCGACGTTGCATAGTGACTCTTCCATCATGACCATCTCCGGGGGCTATATCCAAAGAGCGTTCTAACATTTGCCCGAATACTAAGTTATATATAAAGTGTTTTCTGAAACCCTCTACATCCAGATTATCTGGTTTTCAGGTCCCTCTCCATGTACCAAGCGTCCTGCCCCCTTCCGAAGAAATCGGGGACCCTGTCGCCTATCCTATAACCGGAACGAAGATAGAGGTGGATGGCGGCCTCGTTCTCCACTCGGACCTCCAGGAAGACTATCACGGAACCCCTCCTGCTCGACCTGTCCTCCATATCCGTCAACAGCACCTTGCTGTAGCCCCTCCCTTGATGCAATGGCAATATGGCCAGCGATAGGATGCGTGACCGCATGGTCAACGGGTCATGCGAGACCATCGCCGATGCCACGACATCGCCTTCCCGCGTCCCCACGATGACGTCAACATCGGTGGCGACGATCAACGATCGGAGGAGGGATCTGCTGAACCTTTCNCTGCCGAAGCATTCGCGCTCGATGCTCAGCAGGCAGGGCATGTCCTCCATGGTGGCGATGCGCACGAGCACGCCATTCCATCGGCCAAAGGATAGATAAGCGTTATTCGCCAGGTCCGCATCGAGCATCGAAAAAACCGAAATCAAGAGATATGCGTACGGTGATGCTCGGGGAGGTCGTTCGTTAAAATGGTTGGAATCTCGCATATCAAGGACCTCTTAGAGGACCCGCCGGCCGATGCCGAGGTGGAGGTGCGTGGTTGGGTGTACCGCACCCGTAGCAGCGGTAAGATCGTCTTTGCCGTGATCAGGGACAGCACTGGAATTGTCCAAGTCACCATCAAGAAGGGTCTGCTGCCCGACCCCGAGTTCGAACAGGCCTTGAACGCCTCCATCGAGTCCTCGGTGGTGGTGCGAGGGACCATGCATAGGGACGAACGGGCACCAGGGGGGCAGGAGCTTCGTGCTAAGGGGTTCTACCTGCTGGGCCCTGCCCCACCGTTTCCCATAACCGAGTATCAGAGCGAGGAGCTGTTGCTCGACAACCGGCACCTCTGGATCCGCTCGAGGGAGCAGACCGCGGTGATGAAGGTCAAGGCATCATTGTTGAAGGGCGCAAGGGATTGGTTGGACGAGAACGGGTTCTTCGAGGTTACTCCGCCCATCTTCACCCAGAACGCTTGCGAGGGAGGCGTGACCTTGTTCAAACTCAAGTACTTCGACAAGGAGGCCTATCTCAGTCAAAGCGCCCAGATGTATCTGGAGGCCCTCATCTTCTCCTTGGAGCGGGTCTATGCCCTGACCCCCTCGTTCCGGGCTGAGAAATCACGTACCACTCGTCACCTGACCGAGTTCTGGCACCTGGAGCTGGAGGAGGCCTGGATGGATAACGTCGGCAACATGAAGATCCAGGAGGAGCTCGTCTCCGCGATGGTCCAGCGGTCGATAGGGGAGAGGAAGGAAGAGCTGGCCCTTCTCGGTCGAGACGTTGAACAGTTGAGATCGATCGTCCCTCCATTCCCAAGGGTCACCTATTCCCAGATGATCCAAAGGCTCCAGGACAAGGGCCTCGATATCAGCTGGGGGTGCGATCTGGGGGCGGCCGAGGAAAGGGCGGTCACCGAGCAGGAGACCATACCTACCTTCGTGACCAATTTCCCGAAGGAGTGCAAGGCATTCTACATGAAACAGGACCCCGACGATCCCAGGACCGCCAAGTGTGCTGACCTCCTCGCCCCTGAAGGGTATGGGGAGATAATCGGAGGCAGCGAGCGCGAGACGGACTTGAACATCCTATTGGCCCGGCTGGAGGAGCAAGGGGTCCCCCTCGAGACCTATCAATGGTATCTGGACCTGCGCCGTTATGGGTCGGTCCCCCACTCCGGGTTCGGGCTGGGCGTGGAGCGCGTGCTTCGGTGGGTGTGCAAGCTGGAGCACATACGCGACGCAGTGCCATTCCCCCGCACGGTGGCCAGGGCCTATCCCTGAGAGGCCTGCCTCGCCAGCTCCACGTACAAGGATATCGCCCTGTCCAATTGCTCCCGTTCGACGTACTCGTCAGGGGCGTGCGCCATCTCTGGCTTTCCTGGTCCGCAGATGACGATGTCCTTGACCTCGGTACTGTATACGGCCGCTTCCGTCGCGTAAGGAACAACCATCGCCTCTGTACCGAGATGCCTCAGGGCCGCCCTTACCAATGGTGATTCAGGGCTCGTCTCGAATGCAGGCATGTCATAGGGGACAAGTAGCTCGTACTGATGTCCATCAAACTTCCTTCGCAACCCTTCCTCAACGTCCTTCGCACGCAGGGGGAAGGGAACCCTGACGTCCAGTTCGGCCCGGCACCGGTCAGGGATGACATTGCTCTTCTCGCCACCCTGTATCACCGTGACGCCGACGGTGACGTCCTTACCCTCTGCCTGGACCTCCCTCGAGTATTCCTCCACCTTTCCCAGAAGGCTGCCCATGCGCATGATGGCATTATCGCCTAGCCAAGGCATGCTGGCATGCGCCGTTCGGCCGGAGGTGTAAAGCTCGAAGGTGGACACACCCTTCTCGCGGTAGGCCACGCGAAGGTCGGTAGGCTCACCGATCACGATGGCGCTGGCATTCTTCACGGCGTGTGTTTTCAAAAGGGAACGTGCGCCGTTCATCCGCACCTCCTCGTCGGTGGTGAACAGCACATAGAAGTCGATGTCCTGCTTCATGAGGGCCTTGGCCGCATGTAGCATGCAGGCGCATGCCCCTTTCATGTCGGCAGCACCGCGCCCATAGACCCTCCCCTCCTCCACCTCGCCCTGTTCCATGGTCCAGTTGGAGCCGATCGGTACGGTGTCCAGATGACCAGATAGAGCAAGTCCGTTCACACCATTGTAAGCGATGATGGCAGGGTTGTCGCGATCTCCCACCAGGTCCACCTCTGCCCCTAGGCTCTTCAACCACCCGCTCACGTAGTCGACCATCTCCTGCTTGTTGTCATTGTGGTCGCTGCGGATCAAGAGGAGGTCTATCAGGGTCTCCGTTACGGTTCTATCCATATTTTCACTTCCTGTAGAATGGTGCACGCACCACCCTCGTCGGGACCAGATGGTCCCTTATGACGATCCCCATGGCCGTGCCCTCCTTGGCAAGGTAGGGCGGTACGTAACCCATGGCGATGCCTTTATGCAGCGAGGGGGACAGGGTCCCGCTCGTCACAGCGCCGACCTCCACCCCATCATGGTCGATTGCATAACCATGCCTGGGGATCCCTCGCTCCATGAGCTCTAAACATACCAGTCGGGGGAGGTCGGTACGCCCGGACTGCTCCAACAACGCTTGCTTCCCAATGAAGTGATGCTCATATTTCACAACCCAATCCGGTCCGGTCTGTAATGAGCTCTGGCTACCGTCGAAGTCAATCCCCGAGAGGAGAAAGCCCATCTCGAGGCGCAAGGTGTCCCTTGCCCCCAACCCTGCCGGGACCAGACCATCCTGTCTCCCTTCCTCGAGGAGCCTGTCCCAGAGCCATTGGGCGAGGGTCGAGTCCAGCATGAGCTCGAGACCGTCCTCGCCGGTATAACCGGTTCGAGCTGTCAGCACTCTGCCCCCCCAAATCAATGATGGGTCCTCCCAGACCCCCCCCATNTCGATGAGGCGTGAATGGAATCGCTTGATGCTGCCCAATGGCACTCGGCTGATTCGCTGTACGATATCAATGGCCCGGGGTCCCTGTATGGCCAGGCAGGCCACTTGGTCAGAGATGTCCATGATATGGTCCCCCGGGTCATGGGACCTCATCCAGGCCAGGACCTCCTCGACCTTGGCGGCGTTCGGGACCATGAGATATTCCTCCAGGTCGAGTCGGTACACGATGGCATCATCGATGATGTGTCCATCATCGTCNAAAATGTGCGAATAGACCCCCTTGCCTACCGGAACGTCCTCCACGCTGTTGGTAAGCATTTCGAGCAGGAACTCCTTCGACCCCCTCCCCCTGATGATCAGGTCTCCCATGTGGGAGACGTCGAAGACCCCGGCAGCGGAGCGGACGGCGAGATGCTCCTCGTTGACACCGCTGTAGAACACCGGCATCTGCCANCCCGCGAACTCGATCATCCGCGCTCCCAGGCGGAGGTGCGATTCGTACAGAGGTGTCCTGCGCATCCTTCTACCCANCTCTCCTATTGATGCTCGATATATTTGCATATGTCCATTTCCTAGGAACGCAGCATGTCCTCCAACCTTTCCCGAAGCACTTTGGCGGGGATGTCTGGTAGGGATATGTAGGTCGTCCTTCCCCCGGAAGGGTCCCCGGTCACCTTGGTGGATATCAACCCGGAGTTGGAGAGCTCCTGGATATATTCCCAGAACTGGGTATGGGCCCTCGGCTTCTCCTTGTATTCCTCTGCCGCCACCCGATAGGCCTTCTCAGCCTCACCGGTGGTCACGAAGGCATGGTCCTTCATGGCCCGTGCGATCGCAAGGAGGACGATCTTCTTCTGTCGGTCCAGTTCCTCTATCTTGGACTCCGTGACAACGGAATAGGTGAGCGCCTTGGCGGCCCGGACATGCTCGGGGGTTATCCTATCCGCCCTCTCCTCCTCGGCCAGCATCCCCGCTTTGTCCAGAAGCTCGATGGCGAACCGCGCGTCACCGAACTCTGCAGCGATGTCCGCGATGAGCTGCACCGAATCCCTGTCGATCACATTGTGGAACAAGGCGAGNTCGACTCGACCTGCCACGATATCGCGCAGCTCCTCGATGGAATAGCGATCGAACTTGACCGCGTTGGCCCGCCGGAAAGTGGACATGGCAGCGGCGTCGAGCATGTCCAGGACGTACTTTTGGGAGACCAGTATCAATGAGAGGGATGGCCTGGGCGAGATCTTCTCTTCGTCGAAGCGTGACAACTGATAGATCAGGTCAGACGCTCCCCGCTTGATCAGGACGTCCGCCTCGTCCAGGACCACGATGAGGTGCATGTGGCGCTTCTCGATGTGCTTGGTTATGGACCTGAGCATCTCCGCCGTCGAGAATCCCCGGTCCGGGTAGCGCTCGTCGAAGTGGGCGATGATGCGTTGCAGCACCGCGTTCTCGGAACTGCGCTGCCTGCAGTTCACGATGACGAAGTCCAGCACCTTGCCCTGCACCTGGGCCTCCTTCACCAGCTCGATGCAGAACCGCTTGGTGGTGGCCGTCTTACCGGTCCCGACGTTCCCGATCAGGAGGGCCGTCTGCGACATCGAGCTCTCCACCACGGGCCGGAACAGGCTCCACAGGCGCTCCATCTGCCTCTCGCGATGCACCANCTTCTCTGGGACATAGTCAAAGGACAGCTTCGCTTGGTCCCTGAATATGCGCGGTCCTCCGCCCAGGCCGATCAAGTCCGCCTCACCCTGATGAACCCGGAGCAGGGCACTATCTCCACCCCCCTCTCCTCGACCTTGTCGGCCAGTAGGTTGATGCCCAAGGAATCGGAGGGCATGTGGCCGGAGATCACGATGTTGATGTGGTTCTTCCTGGCCTCCTCGATGTGGTTCTCGGGGACGTGCATGCACACCACTGTGCCCACGCCCGCCTTGGACAGGCTATCNTACATCTCCTTGGGCCCAGAGGTCCCCCCGGTCATCTTCACCATGATCTTNCCTGCCCGGCGTCCCTTGTCCCCTACCAGAACATCCGGAGGGCTGTTGTTCCGNCTGGCCCGNTCGAACTCAGGAAGCTCCTGGAGCGCGACGATGATGTCTGCCACTGTTCCGGGCCGTATCTCTTTCAGATAGTTNTCCAGGTATCGCTGCACCAGGTTGTCAGTGCAGGAATGCAGGCACATCATCGGCATGTCCAGCAATCGGGCTGCATCGACCGCCTGATCGAAATTGGTGGGAGAGATGGCGCGCGCCACCTCCTTGATGCGAGGACCGAGTATGTCCTCCGCCACGGTTATCGGAACGCCCAGGTCTTCCAGCATATACTCCATGACATGCATGACCTCGGTGAAGTTGGCCTGGGCGCGGCCACGTGGATGGTGCCCCAGGA
>JGI20214J51650_10001116_pt1 | contig 17001 bp, 16 predicted proteins | sample WetSurMetagenome_FD_51650 | JGI IMG/M metagenome (IMG submission 51650) | reverse complement strand
AGCCGAATCGAAACTGCACACCTGCGCCGCCTTCGGGATAGCTCCACTCGAGCACCTCGGTGCCGCAGGCGATGCGGCACGTGCCGCACTCGAGGCATCCGTCGATGGCCAACACAAATTCGCCCTTTTCGCCGATGCTGTAGAGCCCGGCGGGACAGCCTCGAACGGCTGCTTTCAGGCGCGGATCGTGCTCCATGCCCGGCTTGATCTTGATGTGGGGCTCCGGGAGCGGCTTGAAAACGTTGAGCCCCAGCTTTGCCTTGAGATCGATCATATCTTTGTGATCTCCTTTGCATCCTTCAGGAGGGTCCAGAGCTGGCTCAGGGTCAGGTGCTGGCGCAGCGTCGTGAATATCGGTGACTTGGGTCCGGCGGGTACCGTGTAGAGATCGCGCAGCAGATTCCCCACGAGCTCCGGGTAATGGCCGAACAGATGAGGATTCGAAAGCACCCGGGGCGTCTCCTGGAACGTCTTGAAATCTGGCAAGACGAAGCTGTCCTCCAGGAGCTTCTGGTAGACGGAAAGCGCTGCCGCGTCGTATCGCCCTGCCTTTTTCGCCTCGATGACGGCCTTCGCCGCGAAGTGTCCCGATGCCAGGGCGTACTCCATCCCTCGCACGGTAAATCCCAGGTTGAGGGCAAATCCTGCCGAATCTCCGGTTACGAGGATGCCGTCCCCAACCAGGCTGCTCAGAGCACGGTAGCCCCCTTCGGGGATGACGTGGGCGCCGTATTCGACGGTCTTCCCGCCCCGGATGAGGGGCTCGATCTCGGGTCGTGCCTTGAAGGCTTCGAAAAGCGCAGGCACGTCGCCTGCCGCCGCTTCCTTCGCGATGTCTTCGATGGAGATAACAAGGCCCAGGCTCACGCTTGCGCCGTTCGTGTAGAGGAATCCTCCCCCGAAGAGCCCCTTGGTTATATCGCCTGCGAAGAGATGGGCCGCCCCCTCGCCGTCGCCGACCTGGAAGCGGTCATTGATCAGGTTGGGGTCGAGCTGGATGAGTTCCTTGACCCCGACGGCATTGTCATGCGCCCGTCCCGGCGCCCGCAGACCCGCCTTCTCCGGGATCAGCGAGAGCACCCCATCGCAGGCGATGACCACGTCGGCACGCAACTCGTCGCCGCCGGCGATGACGCCGCAGACTTTGCCGTTTTCCCGGACTGTATCCGTAACATGGGTCTTGGCGAGAATCATGCCCCCCCGCTCCTCGACCCGCTCGGAAAACCAGCGGTCGAACTTCGAGCGAAGGACACTGTAGCTCTGGGGNGGGGCCGCTCGCAGCTCGCTGCCTGTGTAGTGGAAAGTGAAGGAGCGGTTCCGGGCCATGAGGGTGGCCCCTTCGCGGACGATGGCCCGCTCGAGGGGGGCCTGATCCCAGAGACCGGGGAAGAGGTCGCGGACGGGATTCAGGTAGATTCGGCCACCGGAAACATTTTTGGAGCCGGGATAATCGCCTCGCTCGAGGACGACGACCTCGACGCCCTCACCGGCCAGCGTGTATGCCGCGGCAAGGCCCGCAAGGCCCGCTCCGACAACGATGACATCGAATTTCTCCATCGCTTTCACGCCCTTGTCGATGTCTCTTCGAACTGTTTTGACATACCCTGTTTCCCTCGTAAGTGCAAGCCCGAACCATGAGGAATGCCGGAGAGTTGGCCGGGTACGCTTCTTGCACAAACTGTCAGCCGACACCGCTGAAAATGCGCCGGGTGCAGCCCTGCCGCTTTCCTGACGGGAAGCGCCTGCTGTCCGTGCGTCAGTTTATTGAATCAAAGGAGAACAAACGGTGGAACAGAAGAACCCCATCGCCAACCCCATGATCGTGCTGCGCGAGGAATTCGACGACTGGGCGATCCTCTTCGACCCCGACACGGGAAACGCCTTCGGGCTCAACCCAACGGGGGTCTTCATCTGGAAGCACCTCGACGGAAAACACGCCGTGGAGGAAATCGTGAAGAGACTCCGCGATGAAGCCGAGGATGTTCCCGAAGACGCCGGTGAGCATGCCCGTCAGTTCATCGCAAGCCTTGAGCAGCAGGGGCTGGTTGGTTATGAAGTCGAGCAAGGAATCTCGGGCTAGGGGTGGATGATGCCGACAGTCATGCTGACATGCCATTGTCCCAATGCCTGCCCCTGGTGCTTCGCCAGGCCCAAAATGGAGGAATATCAGGCGCGGGGCATCCGGGAGATAAGCTGGGACGATTTTCTGACCGTCGTCGATTTCTATGAACGATCCGGGCTCCGCCAAATGGTCCTCCTGGGCGGGGAACCGGGTCTGCATAGCCGGTTCATGGACATTCTTCATCTCCTGAGCGGGAAGAAATTCTCGGTCCTGGTGGGGACAACGGGCATCCTGCCGGAATCTCTGGTGGATGCGATCGCCGAAGCAGGCTTTCAGGATCTGAATTTCTTCCTCAACTCGACATCGTATTTTAAATATGGGAAGGATCAAAGAAAGCAGGTGGACCACTTCCTTTTCCGCCTGGGGCGAAGAGTCGCTCTTTCCTACACGATCACGGAAAGGGATCTCGCCGCGACGGGCGTCGAACCGGTCCTGGACAGGATTGCCATGATGATCAAATTCAATCTCTCCCGGCATCTGCAGTTTCAGATTGCTGTCCCGGGCGAGCGAAACCGTCTCTTCGTCCCCTTTGACCGTTATGGGGACCTGGCGGAACTTGTCAGGAGATGGTTCGCTGTCCTGAGGAAAAACCACATCCATTGCAGGCTGGACTGCCACTGCATGCCGTCCTGCGCGATCTCGGAGGATCTCAGGGAGGCGGGTATCTTCACGGCAAAATGTGACCACTTCATGATCGACATCGGCCCTGATCTTGAGGTCTGGCCGTGTTTTCCCCTCTCGCAGCAGAGCTTCAATCTGGATCAGTTCAGCACGATGGGTGACATTTACCGTCACTGCAACCGGATGAACGCAGCGGAGCGCATTCTCTACGATGAACAGTGCCAGGACTGCGGCGAGCGCGAAGCGGGCAACTGCCATGGCGGGTGCCGGGGATTCCAGCACCTGAGGGGAAATCCAGACATGACCCATCATTCCGTTACTCCATTATTCCAGCAATGCACCCGGAGGACGGTACCATGCGGCTGATGCGCACGCCGAAGAAGATTGACATCGCCATCACGAACCGCTGCAATCTGCGGTGTCGATATTGTTACCATTTCGAGAGTTCGGGCGATGTGAGTGGCGATCTTCCCGCGCGGGAGTGGCTGCGGTTCTTCGAGGAACTCAACCGCTGCGCCGTTATGGAGGTGGCGCTGGCAGGCGGTGAACCTTTCATGCGCGATGATCTCAAAGAGATTATCGACGGCATCGTGCAGAACCGGATGCGATTTGCGATCCTCAGCAACGGGACACTGATCGACGATGACATGGCGGCCTTTCTTGTCGCGACGAAGCGATGCAACTACGTCCAGGTTTCCATCGATGGTTCCATGCCTGAAAGCCACGATGTCATGCGCGGAATGGGGAGTTTCGCGAAGGCCCTGAAGGGCCTCATGACCCTTCGGCGCCACGGTGTCCCTGCGGCGGTACGGGTGACGATCCACCGCAAGAACGTCCATGATCTCGAGGGCATCGCAAAACTTCTCCTGGAGGATCTCCGGCTTTCCTCCTTCGGGACCAATTCTGCGGGAGCCATGGGCCTGTGCCGGAAAAACGCAGAGATGGTCCAGCTAACGACTCAAGACCGCACGATCGCCATGGAGACCCTCCTTCGCCTGACGAAGAAATACAACGGGCGGATCCAGGCCATGGCGGGGCCGCTCGCCGAGGCGAGGGGATGGCTCGAGATGGAGGAAGCGCGATTCGAGGGAAGAGAGCCGATGCGGGGCCGCGGGTCGCTTGCCGGTTGCGGCTGTTACAGAACAAGTCTCTCCGTGCGGGCCGACGGGGTGATCACCCCTTGCACGATGCTCTCCCACATCGAGCTAGGAAGGATCAACCGCGACGACCTCGTCGAGATCTGGAAAAATCACGCTGATCTAGGAAGCCTGCGAGGGAGAAACCGCATCCCGCTTTCCGGATTTTCGTTCTGCGAGGGTTGTGAATACCTCCAGTACTGCACCGGTAACTGCCCGGGGCTTTCCTATACGCTGGTAGGCGAGGTCAACCACCCGAGTCCCGATGCGTGCTTGAGGAAATTCCTCGGCGAGGGCGGGAGGCTTCCGGACCGAAGCCTGCTGTGCTGATGACCGTGTGTTTCTGAAGGCGCCATCCTGCNGCATGGCGCCCTTCACGCAAAAAAGATTTACCGCTTGGGCTGCACACATTGAGGGATGGTCCAGTTCGGGTCGGACGAGGGTTTCCATGATGGATCAACAAAATGCATACCGGCTCGTCAGCGGGGAAAGTGAGCGCGACGTGAAGGAGCAAGCCTTCCCGCCCCTGAAAACGATCTACTTCTACCTGACGGAAGGCTGTAACCTTCGCTGCCGTCACTGCTGGCTGGGTCCGAAGTACGAGGCAGGGGAGCCCCGAAGACAATGCCTCGACGTAGAGCTTTTCCGGTCGATCGTTTCGCAGGGCAAACCTCTCGGTCTTGCGACGGTCAAACTCACGGGGGGCGAGCCGCTCCTGAACCCGGGGATCGAACAGATCCTTGACATCGCCCGGCAGGAGAAACTTTGCCTGACCATGGAAACCAATGGTGTCCTCTGTACGCCGGCCTTGGCAGGCAGGATCGCATCGTGCCGGCAGCCCTTCGTTTCTGTGAGTCTCGACGGGGCAGACGCCCAGACCCACGAGTGGGTCAGGGGCGTTGAGGGCTGTTTTGACGCCGCCCTGCAGGGGATCCGCAACTTGGTGGCGGCAGGCCTCCGGCCGCAAATCATCATGACGCTGATGAGACGGAATGTCGACCAGATCGAAGCGCTCGTGCGCCTCGCCGAATCCCTCGGCGCCTCGTCGGTCAAGTTCAACATCGTCCAGCCCACGAGCCGCGGGGTGAGCATGCATCGCGCAGGAGAGACCGTGCTCGTCGGGGACCTGATCCGGCTGGGCCGCTGGGTCCAGGAGGACCTGTCACGGCAGGCGGCGATCCCCTTGATCTTTTCCCAGCCTTCGGCCTTCAAGACGCTGGGCCGGATCTTCGGGCATGAGGTGGCGGGTTGCGGCGTCTGCGGGATCCTGAACATCCTGGGTGTCCTGGCCGATGGGTCCTACGCCCTGTGCGGCATCGGGGAGGTCATGCCGGAGTTGGTCTTCGGCCATTCCGCCGCCGATCGGCTTGCCGGCGTCTGGGCTCAAACCCCCGTCCTGCAGGAGATCCGGTGCGGTATGCCGCACCGCTTCGATGGGATCTGTGGCGACTGCATCATGAAGAAGCTGTGCATGGGAAGCTGTATGGCCCAGAATTATTACAGTAGCCGGCATCTCTGGGCCGGTTTCTGGTATTGCGAGCAAGCCAGGCAGTGCGGTCTATTCCCCGAGACGCGGCTCGCATCAGGGCGGTCGCCTCTGCGGGACACGGTTCGGCCAAGCCTCACCAAGGCGGCAGGCTGAGAGGAGAGATTGCAAGATGGGATGCAGGTTCAAGTACCAAAGACCTTGGCTGGTCGACATCCTGAGGGACTCCGGCATCGCCGGTAATACCGCTTGCGGCTCCGGCTTTTCCGATAACTGCAACAACGGAAGCTGCGACGCCAGTTCCTCATGCTCTACGGGCACATACGCCCTCCGCTGCCAATCGGGCACAAGCGCCTGCTCTTACACGGTGAATTCCACCTGTTATACAGGCTCGTCGGTGACGGTCAGTCCATCATGCAAAGAAGGCAGCAGCGGGTTATGGCCCTGTGATAGTGATTTGGGGGATGGATTATATTGCAACAACGGGGAGACCGCCTGCAGTAGTTGCAGCCACGGATATGGAACCACCCATGGACGGAGCTGTTTTGCCGGTGACGGGAATTAAAAACCGATATTACATCCGCCTCGCTTCGGGAACGCACTGGTGTCTGCAGGGGGCAAGCGGGACGGAGCGGTGGGTTGGGCAATTCGCCGAGCTGCTGGGCATCAGCTCGACCGAGTATCCTTCGTCCGGCCGCACACCCTTGCAGGAAATCGTTTTCAAGCGCCATGCCGGGCGCAAAGAAGAAGGCGCCCGGACGGCAACGGACCCTTCTCCCGGGGGTCCGCTTCAAGATGGATGCCTCGAAGACGAACACCCGGGAATCGAAGAGGTCTGTCTTCCCGGCTCCCGGGGAATCATGTTCATGCTGCGGGGCGGGGAGGGTTCGCCTGTCGAGATAGAGCAGATGCGCCGCTCGCTCAACCCTGTTCTGCACGGCGCGGTACACGAGCGCGGACTCCCGCTCCATGCGGCCCTGGTCGAACGTGACGGCCGCGGGTATCTGATTCTCGGCGCTAGCGGAACCGGGAAGTCGACATGCTGCAAGCGCCTGCAGCCTCCCTGGCGGGTGCTTGCCGACGACATGGTTCTCGTGGTCCCGGCGGCCGGTGAAGAATTCTGGGCCCATCCCCTGCCGACCTGGAGCGCAATCAGGGCCGGCACGGTGAGATGGTCCTGCAGGATCAATGAAGGTGTCCCCGTCCGCGCCCTTACGCTGCTTGCCCAGTCGGAATCCGACGGCCTGGAGCCCCTCGGCAGCGGGGCAGCAACCATAGCGATCAGCAATGCGGCAGCCATCTGCTTTCACTACTTGGACGGCGGTCTGGAGACCGACCGAAGCCGGCTGTTGCGGAAAAAGATATTCGAAAATGCCTCGGCGCTGGTGAAGAATCTTCCAGTTTATGTTCTCCGGGTAAGCCTCGCGGGGAAGTTCTGGGAAAAGATCGAGGCGATTCCGGACAATGAAAGAACGGGGGCGGGCCGTTTGCAATCCATTGCGCGCCAGGCCCTGCCGGGCTGAAGAGGTCGAAAAATGGAGCTGACAAAACGAACCGGGGAGATGATCTTTCTCGTTGTCATCCTGGCCGCGCTGGCGGGGATCATGTATGCCCTTGCGCCCGCAGGGCTCTATTCCAACGATGAAGGAGTCCACTATGTGCAGATGAAGAACTTCGCCCTGAACGGGACCCTTGACATCACGGGCCCGGGCCGGCGCCTGGGCTTCGAGGCCGGCAATGTCGCGGGGATGCGAAGCTTTTTCGAGGCGAGGGACGGCAGGCTCTATGCCGTGACACCGCCCCTGTTTCCCTGGATCGCGAGCCTGTTTTTCCCGCTTTTCGGTGAAAGGACCGTCGATTTCACACCGATCCTGTTTGTGTTTCTCTCCGCCCTGGTTCTGGCCGCGACCCTGGATCGGGTGATGCAGCGGGGTGTTTTCTATTATTCCCTTCTGGCGGCCTTTCTCGCCGGCTCGCCCGTCTTTCTGCAGGGGCTTCTGTTTACGGGGATGGCGTTTGCTCTTTTCCTGATCGTTCTGGCGCTGTGGATGCTCGTGAGCCACTTCGGGGATCATCCCTCTGCGGCGAAACTTTTCGGCGCTTCATTCCTCATGGGCGTCTCGGCGCTCGTGCGGATAGAATGCATGCTCATCGCCCTTTCTTTTTGTGTTTCTGCCACGATGGTCTTCGTTTTTCAAAAGCGGATGAAAGAGCTTTGGACGATCCTGGCAGGTGGGATCTTTGGCTTGGCCGTGTTCGTTCTGCATGACGTTCTGCTTCACGGCCGTTTCCCCGGTCCCTACATGCAAATATACCTGCCGTTCTACGAATTGTCACCGATCCGCGCTGCCGCTCTCGGCGGCTCGCTAGCGCTCTCCTTCGTTCTGATTATCCTGTCCCTGCGGGAAGGGATCGGCCCGGTGCGGAAGGCGATCCTGTCGATCCTGTCCGTAATCCTTGTGTTCAGTGTCGTCCTGCTGACGGCCGCCCGGATCAGCATAGCGCATCTCATGGCCCTTTTCCCGACGGTGCTCTTCGTTTTCTACGGTGTTCCCGGGCGCCTTGAGAGGCTGCAAAAAGGGGAAGGGGCTCTCGAGACAATTCTTGCAGCCACCGTTGTCTTCTGTCTTGTCCTCGGCGCCGCGATTCTGCGCCCTGGGGATTGGATCGTCCTTTCGGCATGGCTGCCGATGGTGCCCGCCGTCATCGTGCTGATCGCCCTGGACCGAAAAGTCATTTTCGCTGCCCGCGGGATGTACATCGTGCTGGCCTTCTTCTGCGGGGTCGCTTTCGTGAACGGGATCCAGGAGTCAAAGGACCGCTTTCTGAAATACAAGGACTACAATGCCGCACGGATTGCATTCCTCGAAAAGCACACTTCGGCCGGCGACGTCATCCTCTTCTTGGGTGACGCCGGGAGCATGGAGCACGCCGGACCGCTGTTCTTCGACAGGGTATTTCTCGTGGCGAAGAGTCCTGGTGACGCGGAGCGTTTTGCACGGCTACTCGGTGAGAAGGGTGTCGACAGACTGTACGCGTGGACGGTCAACCCGCTCCACATCAAGGGGTTCAATCCCTATGGAGGAGAGGCCCCGCCCGCTTTTCCGTCTCCGCCGGGGGCGAAGTCCTGTTGCAGCGGGTCTTGCAAGGAAAGAAGCTATTATCTGGTAAGGCTCGACACCCGGGCAGTGCTTTCAACCGGGGCCGGCCGGGGAGGGTCTTGATTGTGAGTTCCAGAAAGACATTGTCTGTTCTCAGGGGCGACGCTGCGGCCGAGACGGCAGGCAGGGCCGTTCCGCCCCTCAATACGCTCTACTTCTACCTCACCGAGGGATGCAACCTGCGGTGCCGGCATTGTTGGGTAGAGCCGCCCCATCAGTCGGCAAAACGGCAATACGCCGCACTGGATCCGGGGCTCTTCCGGCATATCATCGTGCAGGCAAGGCTGCTGGGTCTCTCGTCCGTGAAGCTAACGGGCGGCGAGCCGCTCATGCACCCGCAGATTGGGGAGCTCCTGGGAATCCTCCGAAACGAGAAGCTCCGCTTCACCGTGGAGACCAACGGTGTTCTCTGCACGCCGGAGCTTGCACGGGAACTGGTCCGATCCGGCCTCGGCCACGTCTCCGTGAGCCTCGACGGGGCCGATGCGGACACCCACGAGTGGGTCCGCGGTGTGAAGGGATGCTTCGAAGCAGCCGTTGACGGAATCAAGAATCTCGTCGCGGCCGGCGCACGGCCCCAGGTCATCATGACCCTCATGTGCAGAAACGTCGAGCAGATCGAGCCGCTCGTGCGCCTCGCTGAATCCCTCGGCGCCTTTTCGGTGAAGTTCAACATCGTCCAGCCCACGGCCCGGGGGGTGAAGATGCACGAGGCCGGGGAGACACTGTCGATTGGTGAGATCGTGAGGCTCGGGGAATGGGTCGAAAATGGACTTTCCTCCGGGACAAAACTCCGCCTGCACTACTCGCACCCTGCGGCGTTTCGCCCCCTCGGGAAAATGTACGGCAGCGAGGGGTCCGGCTGCGGCGTCTGCGGCATTTTCGGGATCCTCGGCGTCCTGGCCGGCGGCTCCTATGCTTTGTGCGGGATCGGGGAGAAGGTGCCGGAGCTGGTCTTTGGCCATGCCTCGAAAGATTCGCTTGCCGACGTGTGGAAGGGCAACCCCGTTCTCCGGGAGATCCGTGAAGGCATGCCGCGCCGCCTGGGCGGAATCTGCGGGGAGTGCCTCATGAAGGGAATCTGCCGGGGCAGCTGCATCGCCCAGAACTATTACCGAAGTCAGGATCTGTGGGCGCCCCACTGGTACTGCGAGGAGGCGAAGGTGCTGGGCCTGTTTCCCGCAGCGAGGCTTGCTGCACGAGCGGCGCAAAAGGAAAAATCGGGTTGGATCGTCCCGCAGGAGGCCTCCGGGACGCATGAAGCACACGTCGGGCCTCGGGAAAGGGCGCAGGGGATTGCGGGGCTCATCATCGGAGGGGCTGATACGGCATGAAGACAAAAATCCGCTATGCACCGCCCCTTCTCGTCGATATGAGAGGGCCTGCCCTTTGCGGGGAGTTTATAACCTGCGGCAGCGGATCCTCAGCCGGCTTCAGCAGCTGCTGGGATTCCTCGTCCTGCAGGACCGGGACCGGCGCGGAGAGGTGCCAGCAAGGAAATTACGCCTGCGGCTGCGACTCCTGCTGTGAAACCGGCGGCGGCTTTACGTCCAATAATGGGTACTATATGGCGTCGTGCGAATGCAAATGGGGCAGCCAGGCCGCCATCAACTGCAACGACGGGCAGTACACGGGAGGGCCCTGCGCCAACGGCTATACGGCCAGCTATACCTGTTCGTCGGGTACCGCCTATTACGCCGGGGGTGATACGCAGTGGTGCAATCCGGGGTATTGGACACCAGCATGATGTACGGGTTTCGACTTTCCGACAGCCAGTGCTGGGGGATCCAACCGGGGCAGGAAACCGGGGAGTGGGCCGACGAGTTCGCCCGCCTGCTCGGGCTCGAGCCGTTGCAGGGCCTCGCGGACAAGACGATCCGCCTGGAGAGGTTCCCGCCTGCGTCCGTTTCGGACGACGGCCACCCGCGGGCCCCGCACGGGTACGCCGGGGAGGGATGGCAGGTACGCAGATCCCCGTTTCTGGAAATCTGGCGCCATCGGGATGTTCGGGAGATCGTATGCGGGCTCCATGAGACGCAGGATTTCAACCAGGTGAGGGCACAGATGCGGTGCGCCCTGTTTCCCGTATACGATGCGATCGTGCGCAGGGGCGGCCTCCCGCTCCACGGCGCCCTGGTGGAGCGCGAAGGGCGGGGGGTGCTGCTCATCGGCAAAAGCGGAGTGGGAAAATCGACAGCCTGCCGCAGGCTGCCGCTGCGGTGGGACGTCCTCGGTGACGATCTGGCACTCGCCGTGCGAAGACCCGGGGGCGGGTTTGCGGCCCATCCACTCCCCACGTGGAGCGCCGTGGGGCCGAATCTGGAAAAATGTGCCTGGGACATCAGACGAGGCGTTCACCTGTCGGCAGTCTTCTTTCTCACCCAGGCCGTCGAGGACGTGATTCTCCCGGCGGGCAGGGCCATGGCCACGGTGGTCCTGGCCGATGCGGCCATGACGATCTTCGAGTCCGTGAGAGTGCATGAGCACTCCCTGGAGAAAAAGCTCCTGGGCGGCAATGCCTTCGCCAATGCCGCCGCCATGGCCAAGTCGGTCCCGACCTATATCCTGCGCCTGAGCCTGACGGGCCAGTTCTGGGAGAAGATCGAGGAGGTTCTGGAAAAAGGGGACAGTTCCCTTTTGCAGCTCAATGCGCGAGGATTGAAATCGGCATGAGTGAAACGGGTAAAAAAGCCAACGGCGCGGTCTTCTGCCGCGGCGAGAGCATGCAGCCTCTCTTTCGGCCTGGGGACCGATTGTTTTTGTCCCTTGCCGTGTCGAAGAGCTGAAGCGCGGGGACGTGATCATCTTCCTCCCGCCGGGGTCGAAATCCTGCTGCAAAGGGACCTGCAAGGAGGGAAACGTTTATCTGGTCAGGCTGGACACCCGGGCATTTTCTTCAACCAGGGCCGGCCGTGGAGGATCGTGATTGTGAATGCCGAGCAACTAGTCAGTATCGCCACGGACGGCAGTGAGACCGTGGCAGCAAAGAGGGCGGTTCCGCCCCTCCAGACNATCTACTTCTATCTCACCGAGGGGTGTAATCTGCGGTGCCGACATTGCTGGATCGAGCCGCCCCATCAGTCGGAAACACGGCAATACCCGGCCCTGGATCCGGAGCTTTTCCGGCATATCCTGGAGCAGGCAAAACCATTGGGCCTTACGTCGGTTAAGCTCACCGGAGGAGAGCCCCTTATGCACCCCCACATCGGCGATCTCCTGGAAATCCTCCGGGACGAGAAGATTCGTTTTAACATGGAGACCAACGGCGTTCTGTGCACGCCGGTCCTTGCCCGGGACCTCGTCCGCTCTGGCATGTTCCACGTCTCCGTAAGCCTCGACGGGGTCGACGCGGACACCCACGAGTGGGTCCGCGGTGTCAAGGGCTGCTTCGATGCCGCCCTGCAGGGGATTCGAAACCTTGTTGCGGCCGGCATCCGGCCCCAGGTCATCATGAGCCTCATGCGAAGAAATGTCGGCCAGATCGAGCAACTCGTGAGCCTCGCCGAATCCCTTGGCGCCTCGTCGATCAAGTTCAACCTCGTCCAGCCCACGGCCCGGGGAGTCAAGATGCACGAGGCCGGAGAGACCCTGTCGATCCGGGAAATCGTGAGACTCGGAGAACGGGTCGAAAACGAACTATCCGCCGGGACCAGGCTCACCCTGTTCTACTCCCACCCGGTGGCGTTCCGCCCCATGGGGAAAATGTTCGGTAGGGAGGCGTCCGGCTGCGGGATCTGCGGCATTTTCGGGATTCTAGGCGTCCTGGGCAACGGGGCCTACGCGCTGTGCGGGATCGGGGAGCATGTGCCGGAGCTGGTCTTTGGCCATGCCTCGAACGATTCGCTTGCCGATGTGTGGCAGACCAATCCCGTTCTTCTGGAGATCCGCGAGGGCCTACCGCGCATCCTGGGCGGAATCTGCGGGGAGTGCCTCATGAAGAGGGTCTGCCTGGGGAGCTGCATCGCCCAGAACTACTACCGAAGCCGCAACCTCTGGGCCCCCTTCTGGTTCTGCGAGGAGGCGTACAAAGAGGGTCTCTTCCCGGAATCGCGAAAGCAATCCCGGCCCAACCGGGACCTGCAGGAAAGCCTGATCGGGTGTGCGTCATGAAAGGAGCTTGTGTCGAGAGCTGCATTGCACAGAATTATTATCGGAGCGCAAATCTCTGGGGAGGCATTGGTATTGTGAAGAGTCAATAGCAAAAGGCCTCTTCCCCGTGGCACGGTTGGCCAATCCCGCGAAAAGGACTGCCGTGCCAGGCACTTCCATAAGTCAGGAGAAGCAAAGGAGATCCTGTGATGCGACGAAAATTCCGCTATGAAAAGCCGCAGCTCATCGAAATGAGCACTATGTCAGCCGCAGGAGGACCAACGGTTTGTACTTCAGGGTCTGGCCAGGGCAGCTGCGCCTACGGCAGCTGTATTAGGGGTGCACAGTGCACTTTGGGCGATTACGTGACAAGTTGCACTACTGGCGGATTAGTTACCGGGACTTGCGCCTATTGCGTCACAGGAGGCGACGCTAACGGTTTCGACGCTCCCGGGTGCGGTTATGGCGGTACGGCTGCCAATTACTGCTCTTCGGGCGGCCGTGCGGGGTATAGTTGCGGTTCGGGGACCAATATCATCGAATGTACATGCTATTGACAAATTGTGCAGTCAATATGGGGCTGTCGAATGGCTTCGTCTGGAAAGTCCGGGGCAAAGCCGTTTCTGCCCAGTGGTGCGAAGAACTGGCTGCGATTCTGGGCGTCTCCCGCACGACGGGGGGGCCGGGTGCCGATCTCTGGATTGAGCAGGGGAAATTCCGTGCAGGGCAGCCCTTCGACCCGTCAACCCTGTTGGATCTCTCTACTTATGGTGTGGCATCGCCCGGACCATCTGACGTCCGCGCATGGTCGGACCTCGTCCTGCTCCGTCATGAGGAATTGGCGTACGTCATCGCCGGGCTCGGGGAAGTGGGTGATCGGGAGAGCCGGATCGATCAGATGAGGCGCGCCATGCTGCCTTTTTATGAAGCCGTCGCTGCACGAGGGGGCCTTCCCCTTCATGCCGCGCTGGCGGAAATCGGGGGACAGGGGGTCATTCTCGCAGGGGTCAGCGGGGCGGGAAAATCCACCTGTTCCAGACGGTTTCCGGCGCCCTGGCGCAACTTGAGCGACGACCTGGTGGTTGTCGTTTCCTGTGAAGACGGCACCTTGAGGGCCCACCCCCTGCCGACATGGAGCGCAGTGAAAGCGCAGACGGTCGAGCGGACGTGCGTTCTCCAGCATTCCGTCCCCGTCCGGGCAATCTTTTTCCTGGTGCAAAGCGATACAGAGACTGCGGTGCCGGTGGGGGCGGGCCGGGCAGCTGTATCGATCTACGATGCGGCAATGCAGGTTTTTATGTCTGTCGACTTTGCGGCGGGCACCCCCGGCGGTTCGACGTACACGCGTATTTTGTTTGAGAATGCCGCGGAAATGGCTGCGGCCGTACCTGCGTTTATCCTCCAGGTCAGTCTTCGGGGCTGTTTTTGGGAATGCATTGAAAGGGCCCTGGATCAAGTGGGCAGGGCCGTCTATAACAAAAGGGAAAACAATTTACACAAACTCTCTGCGGGGAAATGGGGCCTGGCCCCCTTATAAAGATGGCATGACGGGACTGGGTGAGGAAAACAGGAACGCGCTCTTCTGCAGAGGCGGGAGCATGCGCCCGCTGTTGCGGCCGGGCGACCGGATCCGTTTCGTCTATTGCCGTGTCGAAGAAGTGCGGCGAGGAGACGTGATCATATTCATCCCGCCGGGCCAGGAGGAACGTGTTGTCCATCGCGTCGTCTCGACGGGGCCTGGCGGTATCCGGACAAAAGGAGATGCAAATCCATGCCGGGATACGGGGAATTTGCGGCAGGAGGACATCATCGGACGCGCCGTGTCCGTGGAGCGAAACGGAAAAGTCACCCCCGTCACGGGCGGTATCGCGGGGCGCCTGCTCGCCGCACTGATCCGCGCTATCCGGAAGTCGGACCACATGGCCTCCCATGTCCTGAACCCCTGCTATCGGGGTCTCGCCCGCAGCGGGCTTTTCCGCACGCTTCTTCCACCTGCCTTGCGCCCGAGGGTCATCACGTTCGAGCGCGACGGCCAGAAGGAGATGCAGCTTGTTCTGGGAAGGCGCATCATCGGGCGGCNTCCCGCAGGCGCCGGTGCGTGGACCATCCGTCGTCCCTTCCGGATCTTTGTGGATGAGCATTCCCTCCCGTGATGAAGAAGGGGACAGTCCCCTTTTTGTCGGCATGATTCTGGCAATGCCTTGACTAAATCAAAGGGGACAGTCTCCTTTTTCTATCTAGCTATGAAAACCTGGCTTGAATACCTGAAAAACGGCCTTGCGCGGAAGGCGCCGGAGGACCGGATTGCCGGGGGGAAGACCTATGCAGGCATCGGCGAGAGCCTGCGCCGCCACCTGCCGTTTTTCCGGCGGCACTGGAAGAAGGGGGCCCTGGGAGCGGGGTTCATCCTGCTCAATGCGCTCATGGCTTTTCCCATGCCGCTCGTCTCCCGCTTCGTCATCGACGACGTCATCCTGGGCAGGCAGCTTTCGCTCCTCCCCTGGGTACTTCTGCTCATGGCGGCNATCGCCCTGTTCTCGCGCGGCCTCGGCCTGCTCCAGAACTGGTTTTTCCTGCGTTACAGCCAGGACATCACCCTCGACATCCAGAAGCAGGTGCTGGACCACTCCTTCAGCCTTCCCAAGTCCTTTTTCGACAAAAACCAGACGGGCTATCTCCTGGCGCGCATGACGGGCGACATCGGCGGTGTGACCTGGTTTCTGTCGGGGAGCCTCATGGGCATCCTGACGAACATCCTCTATCTCATCGGTGGCATCATCCTTCTTTTCTGGCTGGAGTGGAGGCTCGCATTGGCGGCCCTTGCGGCCGTGCCGGTCTTCCTTCTTGCCCTGCGGCGTTTCTCCGACCGGATGCATGCCCTGAACCACGCGGGCAACGAGGAAAGCGCCCGTTACATGAGCCGTTTCCAGGAGACGCTGAACTCAATCCCGCTGGTCAAGGCCTTTGCCGCCGAGGAGCATGCCGTCGGGGGAATCATGAACGGCCTGCGGCAGGTTTTCCGGTTGTCGGCGGAGCGCTCTGTCGTGGGCTCCGTGACGGGGCTTGCCCTTTCGTCGACGCCGAGCCTTGTCAATTTCTGCGTTTTCGCGATNGGCGCCTACTGGGTCATCACGGGTCACTGGAGCCTGGGGTCCCTCTTCGCTTTCCAGGCCTACCTGGGCCGCGTCTTCAGCCCGGCGCAGTCGCTTACCTCTACGGGGCTTCAGATGCAGAACATCCGGGCATCGCTCGAGCGCCTCACGGCCCTTTTGGATGTCGTGCCGGAAGGAAACGCAGGGAAGGGCGAAAAGATCGAAGCGCTCGAAGGCGGCATCGAGTTCAGAAACGTCTCCTTCGAATACGACCCGAAAAACCCCGTACTCAGCGAGGTATCCTTCCGCGTCAACCCGGGCGAGCACATCGCCGTCGTGGGGCCCAGCGGCGTGGGCAAGACGACGCTTTTGAGCCTGCTGCTTCGATTCTACAACCCGACGGGGGGCGAGATCCTCTACGACGGAAAGCCCGCAAGGGATTACGACCTCCGCTCGCTTCGGCAGCGGATCGGTTACGTCTCCCAGAGCCCGATCCTGCTTTCCGGAACCATTATGGAAAACCTCCGGTACGGCAACCTCGATGCCTCCGTGGCAGAGGTCATGCAGGCCTGCCGCGTGGCGGGAATCCACGAGTTCATCACGGGCCTGCCCGGCGGGTATGAAGGCGAGGTGGGCGAGAAGGGNGTGAATCTCTCCGAGGGGCAGAAGCAGCGGCTTGCGATCGCCCGGGCGCTCGTGAAGGACCCCGACATTCTGGTGCTCGATGAGCCCACGGCGGCCCTCGACGGCCTGACCGAAAAGTCGATCTTCCAGGCGCTTCCGCGGGAGACCCGTGGGAAGACGCTCTTCGTGGTGGCTCACCGGCTCTCGACCGTTGTCGACTGCGACCGCATCCTGCTGCTGAACGAAAACCGCCTCGTGGCCGAAGGTGCGCACGGGGAGCTTCTCCGGACGAACGAATACTATCGCGGACTNGTGGACTGCCAGCTGATCCCCGAGGGGAACCAAGAGAAGGGCAAAGTGATACCGTATGAAAGTGTCCGTCGTCATTCCCGTTCATAACGGGGAGAAATACCTGGCGCAGGCCATCGAAAGNGTCCTGGCGCAGACGTATCGGGACTTCGAGCTCCTGATCGTCGACGACGGCTCGACGGACGGCAGCCGCGCGATCATGGATCGTCACGCCCGGCGCGATGCCCGTATCCGCATTTTGTCTCAGGCCAATCGGGGGGTTTCCGCTGCGGGAAATCTCGGGTTCGAGGAAGCCCGGGGCGCATGGGTTGCCCGGCTCGATGCAGACGACATTTTCCTGCCGGATAAACTCCAGAGTCAG
>JGI20214J51650_10001115_pt1 | contig 17004 bp, 12 predicted proteins | sample WetSurMetagenome_FD_51650 | JGI IMG/M metagenome (IMG submission 51650) | reverse complement strand
CAGTACGAAGTCCAGTGGGGCCAGCTCTCCGCCGGCGTGGTGATCAGCACCATCCCTGTGGCCATCCTTTTCACCTTCCTGCAGAAGCATCTCATCCAGGGCCTGACCGCCGGGGCAATGAAGGGGTAGCGTCGCAGCGGTTCTGTCGGGGCCGGGCAGGGGTTGCTCCGCTTCTGCGCCCCCGCGGGTCCGGCGGATCCGGATTGCACCCCGAGCGCCTGCCAGGAGTCGTCACAGCTGTCAGGGATACCCCTTCCGCTTGACGGCGGTTCCATTCTGCGGCTGTGTGTCGTTTCACGCCGTCTCCTGTCAACAGTATCCACTGTCCGACTGCCAACCAAGCGACGCAGAGTTACGCCGTTCGGCCTGCTCGGCCGGTGCCACTCCGGATGGCCGGCGATCCCCAGCAGTGGCCTGTCTCGGGACCGGTCAAGGCGCCGCCCACGCCTATTTCCGAGTGGTTATCGTGGATGTGCGCCTGTCCGTTTCGGCTGGCACGGCGGATGCGTATTCCCCGGCACGGGTAGACCGAGCGAGGTGCGCAATGAGCGGCGCAGACGCGAATTCCATCAAGGTCTTGGTCGTGGAAGATGACCGCAACATTTGCCAGCAGATCTGTCGGCACCTGAGAACCCGTGGGTATCACGCCGAGGGGGTAGCCGCTGGCCGGGAGGCGTTGACGCGATTGGAACAGGAGGACTTCGTCGCCGTCGTGGCAGATCTGAGCCTGGCCCGGACGCATGATCTGGATCTCCCGCGGGAAATTCAGGGGCTGGCAGAGTTCCGGCCATGGGTGATCTACGTCGGCGTCCCGGAGCCATCAGGGATGCGTTGGCGCACCGAGAGAGGCGTGTTCTGCGTCATGATGAAAGGAGCGCCAATACGGGACCTCCTATGGTCGGTGGAAGCGGCATGTCGCGCAGCCTCGACGGACCAGCAGGCTCGCTGCGCCTAAGCTCGGGACCGGGGAAATCGAGGATGAAACAGGAGGAGACTGCGATGCCAAACGGGTACTGGGGGATCGAAGCGTTGCTGGGTGTGGCGTTGATCGTCGCACCGTTTGTCGGAAAGTTCACCGCGTTCCATCCAGCGTCGTACACGGATGTGGTTGTTGGTGTACTGCTGGTGGTGTGGGCTCTGGTGGGCTACTGGTCCCTGGGCGAGACAGATTCGGGGATGCGCGGCTCGCGGGCCTGAGCCGTTGTCAAAGAATTACGTGACCGGAGAAATTCTGAAACGGCATAAGGAGCCGTAACGAAATTACAACAAATGGACAAGTTATTTCGTAACGGCTCCTAAGGACGGGACTCACAAGCAACCAAGGAGGGGTAGAAATGCGAGGAATGAAGGTAGCACGGGTACTGATCGGGGTGTGGACGGCCGGTAGCTTGACCCTGTGTGCGGGACTCGCGCTGGCGGCGACGACAGAGTATAAGACCGCGGAGCCTGCGAAGACGCCTGCGATGGCCGCTCCTGCCGTTCCCGCCAAGACCTCGGGCGAGAAGGAGGTGGCGGCCGACCGGATCGTCCGCGGCGAGGTGACGGCTGTGGAGACCGCGGCCAAGACCCTGACCGTCAAGGCGATGCGAAACAAGAAGGCGGACATCGTCGGCGCCGAGGTCCCCGATGGGGTGAAGATCACCGAAGGCAAGGCCGTCAAGACGCTGGCGGATATCAAGGTCGGGGACCACGTCTGGATGAAGTACGATCGCATGAGCAGCAGGCAGGTTGCAGATGAAATCCGCATTCTGCCGCCTCAGAAGGCGACGGCGAAGACGAAGAGTTCGTAAGGCATCCACGGCCCCGGGGACGCGACTCCTACGCGCCCCGGGGCCGGTTCTCACCGCTATGGACGCATTGTGGGCGCAGGCAGGGCAACCGAGAGTTGTCCGGCGGGGCAGGTGGAGGGCCATCGTGCTCGCCATCATCGCCGGTGCGATACCTCTGTGCGGTCTTGCATGGATGTTCCAGGTGGTCGGGTGCTCCTCGGTTTCTATGTCGCCGACACTGCTCCCCGGCGATTCCGTGCTTGTGAATCGCCTTGTCTACTCCCTGCACCCGCCCCAGCGCGGGGATCTGATTGTCTTTCATTTTCCGCAAACCGGGGGGCGGGAATTTCTGAAGCGCGTCATCGGCCTTCCGGGTGACGTGGTGGAAGAGGAGGGTGGCCGGTTTTCGGTCAATGGTACGGCCGTGCGTCGGGTACGCGAGGCGGTTCGGGGAGCCACGCGTGAGACGCAATTGCAGTTGGGCCCGAGTCTGGTTCCCGCGAACCGACTCTATGTGCTGGGAGACAACGACAGCACGAGCCTGGACAGCCGGTTCTGGGGAACAGTGGACGAACATGCGGTGGTCGGCAAAGCGATCCTGATCTGCTGGTCACGCGGGTCGCATTGGTGGGACGTACGCTGGGACCGTCTTGGGTATTGGCTGGAGTAGAAGAATTGCGGCAGCCTCTCCGGAAGGATGGTGTCCACTGACGAGGAGGACACCAACGCAACGCCACCGTTTCTGGAGGCGCGCGTCCGCGGGGCCGCGCGCCGAGAGGTCGCGACGGAAAGGGGGTTATCATGGCTCGTTTCCACCTGAAAGCGTTCCGGTGGGTTGTGCTCGCGGGCGTGGTGGGGTTTGCGGGTCCGTCTCTCGCAGCCGGTGGCCCGGACGCCGGCGCTCTACCGTGGATCGAGAAGACCATTCCCTTGAGGCCGAACATCACCTTCGTGAAGGCATCGTTTCTGACGGGAGAGATCGTCGGGCTGAAGGTCGTCGAGCGGATAGACCCCGGGACCGGGCTGATCGTAGGTTCACCGATGCTCGAAGCTACCTTGACGGTTTGGAACGATTCGCAAGATCATGCGGCTCATCTACTCGGCGGGAAAATCGAGTACATCGCCGCCGGCGGAACGCCGATTCCAACCGCCAATACCAGCTTCGTCTTCACAATGGCTCCGCCGGACCGGCTGGACCCAGGGAAGACGGTGTCTCAGCCCATCGAGATCGCCTTTCCGCCGGCTGGCCTACGCCCGGACGCCCTGCGGGAAGTGAGGCTGCAGTTGGTCTATTTGCCGATCCCTTACCAAACGGATACGGTGAACGTGCCCGTGTATCTTGGCAGTTGAGACGGTTCGTTTTACGAGCAAAGTTACCGGGGTGAGAGGCGATACNCAGAGCGTACCCAAAGTGTCGTGCGTTGCGCCGTCGAGACCCTCTTTCCACCCAGGGTCCAGCGCATGCCCGGGCCCGGAGCTTATTCGTAGGCTGCCCGTGTAGGTCGAAATGCGACCACCGCCGCGACGGGATGCGCAGGGGGGGCGGAGGGCCCTCCATGGGATGGAGCCGGAAATGCTGGAAGGTGCGGAGGTTGGCCATGGCTGTGCTGCATAGTTCGTCGGATTCCCGACAGAGCCAGGGGAACCTCTTGGTCCCGGTGGGTCGCATCATCGGCACTCTTGGGGTCTTGCTCGCCATGCTCACCGCATGCACCGGCGAACCCGTGGCACGAGCGGATGCCAAGGCGGCTCCAACGCCGGACGCAGTTCCGGTGAGCGTTAGCCAGGCCGTTGCTAAATCCGTGCCCGTGCAAATCCTCGCGAACGGTACGGCCCAGGCCGTGGCGGCCGTGACGATCAATAGCCAGGTGGACGGAGAGATCTCCAGCATCCACTTCACAGAGGGGCAGGATGTCCGGAAGGGAGACCGCTTGTTTACCCTCGACCAGCGGCCCTTCGAGGCGGCGGTGCGTCAGGCGCAGGCCACCCTTACGCGAGATAGCGCGCAGCTCCAGCAGGCGGAAGCGGCGTTGACGCAGGCCAGGGCATCGGAGCGGCAAGCCGAAGCGAACGAGAGGCGAGATATGGCCCAACTTGACAACGCCACTGCCCAGACCCGTCGCTACAAGTCTCTGATCGACGACGGAGCCATCTCGCAGGAGCAGTACGACCAGGTGCGCACCGCGGAGTTGGCGATGGAGGCGACGGTGGAAGCAGACCGGGCGGCTATCACGAATGCTAAAGCGGCCATCGAGGCCGCCCAGGCGGCGATCGAAAACGCCCGGGGAGCGATTCAGGCAGACCAAGCGGTCGTGGAGAACGCACGCATTCAGCTCAGCTACACGACGATCGACGCGCCCATGACGGGACGAACCGGGAGTTTGCTCGTCCACGTCGGCAGCACGGTCAAGGCGCGAGACGCTGCCAGTCCGCTGGTCGTCATCAATCAGATCCGCCCGATCTACGTGGGTTTCTCCGTCCCCGAGCAGAATCTGGCCGAGATCCGTCGATATCGCGAGACCGGTTCACTCCAGGCGCACGCGCTCATCCCGGGCCAAGAAACCAGGCCGGTCTACGGGGAGTTGACCTTCATCAACAACGCGGTCGATCCCGCAACCGGAACCATTCAGCTCAAAGCGACATTCGCCAATGCCGACAACCGGCTCTGGCCGGGACAATTCGTGAACGTTGCCCTGACGCTCGCGACGGTGCCCAATGCGGTGGTCGTCCCGACCCAGGCAATCCAGACCGGCCAGCAAGGACCGTACGTGTTTGTCGTACAGGCAAACCATACGGTGCGGAGTCGATCCGTGGCGCCGGGCCAGACGCTGGACAATGAAACCGTCGTGGAGAAGGGAATCGCGCCGGGAGACCTCGTCGTGACCGAGGGGCAGATCCGCCTTGTCCCGGGAGCGAGAGTCGACATCAAGTCCTCGGCGTCTCAGGAGAAGGCCGGGTGAGTCCGGAACTCTTTATCCGACGGCCCGTCATGACCACCCTGGTCATGCTGGGNATTCTGTTTTTCGGGATCACCGCCTACCGTGTCCTGCCCGTGAGCGACCTCCCCAACGTGGATTTTCCAACGATCCAGGTCTCGGCGAGCCTCCCCGGCGCGAGTCCGGACACGATGGCATCCGCGGTAGCGACCCCGCTGGAGAAGCAATTCAGCACGATCGCCGGCGTGGATTCCATGACCTCCACCAGCGCGCTCGGTCTCACCAACATCACGATCCAGTTCAGCCTCGATCGGAGGATCGACGGCGCCGCCCAGGACGTGCAGGCGGCCATCGCCAAGGCGCAGTCCCAGCTCCCGTCCGGTATGCCCACGCCGCCGACCTACCAGAAAGTGAACCCGGCCGACCAGCCGATTCTCTACCTCGCCTTGAGCTCCTCGACGCTCCCGCTCTACACCGTGGACGAGTACGCCGAGACGCTTCTGGCGCAACGCATCTCGACGATCAGTGGGGTCGCGCAGGTCCAGGTGTTTGGGTCGCAAAAATACGCGGTGCGCGTGCAGTTGGATCCCAACCTCCTTGCATCGCGAGGGATCGGGATAGACGAGGTGCAGAGGGCGGTCGCCCAGGGCAACGTGAATCTGCCGACCGGGACGCTCTACGGAGCGCACCAGGCCTACAATGTGCAGGCCACGGGCCAGTTGACCACCGCTGCCGCCTACCGCCCGCTCATCGTGGCCTATCGCAACGGTTCGGCCGTGCGGCTGGAAGATCTCGGTCGCGTGGTGGACAGTGTCCAGACCGATAAAGTGGCAAGTTGGCACAACAACGAACGCGCGGTTGTCCTCGCGATTCAGCGCCAGCCCGGCACGAACACGGTAGAGGTTGTGGATGCGATCCGCAAGCTGCTGCCGACCTTTCGAACCCAGATTCCGGCGTCGGTGAACCTCGACGTCCTGTACGACCGCTCGACTTCCATCCGTGAGTCCGTGCGCGATGTGGAATTCACCCTCCTCCTCGCGGTCATGCTGGTCGTCCTGGTGATCTTTCTTTTTCTGCGGAATCTCTCCGCGACCATCATCCCAAGTCTGGCCCTGCCGATGTCGATCGTGGGGACGTTCGCAGCCATGTACCTCTTGGGGTATACGGTAGACAACCTATCGCTGATGGCCCTGACCTTGTCCGTCGGCTTCGTCGTGGACGACGCCATCGTCATGCTGGAAAACATCGTGCGGCATATGGAGGAGGGTAAGACCCGCATGGAGGCGGCCCTGGAGGGGTCGAGAGAGATCGGCTTTACCATTCTGTCCATGACCCTATCCTTGGCGGCGGTGTTCATCCCGGTGTTCTTCATGGGCGGCGTGATCGGACGACTCCTCCACGAATTTGCCGCGACGATCGGTGTCGCCGTCCTCGTCTCTGGGTTCGTTTCGCTGACCCTCACCCCGATGGCTTGCAGCCGCTTTCTTCGGCCCCAGACCGAGGCGCACGGCCGCCTGTACGCCGCCTCCGAGCGGGTCTTCGATGGCATGCTCCATCTATACGACTTGAGCCTCAGGAGAGTCCTCCGGCATCCGCGCCTGGTGATGTGTGTCCTGGCAGGCACGCTCGCGCTGACCGGTTACCTTGTAATGGTGATCCCAAAGGGGTTCCTCCCTGATGAGGATACCGGCCAGATCTTTGCCTTCACCGAGGCCGCTCAGGGTATTTCCTTCGATGCCATGGTGAAGAACCAGGTGGCGGCGGCCAAGATTGTCGGCGAGAATCCCGCTGTCGACAACTTCATGTCATCCATCGGCGCCAGCGGCATCAACGTTTCCCCCAACACCGGGCGCATGTTCATCCGTCTCAAACCCCGGGCGGAACGGCCCGGGGTGGCAGCGATCGTCCAGGAGCTGCGCGCAAAGTTCGCTGCGCTTCCCAATATTCGCGTCTATCCGCAAATCTTGCCTACGATCCGGATCGGCGGGCAGGTCACGAAGGCACTGTATCAGTTTACGTTGCAGGATGCCGATCTCCAGGAGCTTTACCGCTGGGCTCCCACGGTCTTCGACAAAATGCGATCCCTTCCTGGATTGCAGGATGTCAACACGGATCTCCAAGTCGCCAGCCCGTCGGTCGTGGTTGAGATCAATCGCGACAAAGCCTCCAACCTGGGCATCACCGCCCAACAAATCGAAAACGCGCTTGGCTATGCGTACGGGTCGACCCAGGTGTCCACGATCTACACGCCGTCGAACGAGTATTGGGTGGTCATGGAGCTTTTGCCGCGGTACCAGGAACATCCAATGGATCTGTCGTTGCTTTACATTCGTTCCGCAGGGGGCCAACTCGTTCCTCTGAACACCGTGGCGACGTTGNCCCGAGGCGTCGGCCCTCTTACGGTGAATCACCTCGGCCAGCTACCGGCGGTGACGATTTCCTTCAACCTCAAGCCCGGTGTGGCGTTAGGGGACGCCGTGGCGTCGATCCAACGGCTCCAACGCGACCTGCGCGTTCCCGCCACCTTGGGCACGAGCTTCCAGGGAACGGCCCAGGCCTTCCAGGCCTCGCTCCAGGGTCTTGGCCTGCTGGTCCTGGCGGCGATCGTCGTCATCTATCTGGTGCTTGGGATCCTGTATGAAAGCTTCATTCACCCGATCACCATCCTCTCGGGCCTGCCCTCGGCGGGCGTGGGGGCATTGCTGACCCTGCTGCTGTTCCGCATGGAGCTGAACGTGTACGGCTTCGTCGGCATCATCATGCTCATCGGCATCGTGAAGAAGAATGCCATCATGATGATCGATTTCGCGCAGCAGGCGGAGGCGAGAGGGACGGCGCCTGCCGAGGCGATCTACCAAGGATGCCTCTTACGCTTCCGTCCCATCATGATGACCACCATGGCCGCGTTGGTAGGCACGCTGCCGATTGCCATCGGGTTCGGGGCGGGCGCGGAGTCGCGCCGGCCGCTGGGGCTCGCGGTGGTCGGCGGGCTGATCCTTTCGCAGTTGCTGACGCTGTATATCACGCCGGTGACGTACACCTATCTCGACTCGTGTGGCGCCTGGTTGGGCAACGTCTGGCGGCGCTGGAAGGTCGGAGGCGAAAGCGCGTTTTCGCCGACGCCGTGACAGCATCGACGTGCCGAGCACCGCTTGGCCATCTCGAGTGAGATCGCTGGAGCCACGCATTCTTCCCCGCGTGTCCATTTAAACCACGCCTGACCAAAGGTATCCATCAACCCCATCCCGCGTATTGGCCGCCACTTACAGCCCGGGCAAGTTGGTGGCGGTGCCGAACTGGATGCTGTGGTTCCGCCCGATGCTCGTGAGTGCGGAGGCACCATGGTTCGATTGTGCCTGTAATGGCAAACAGTTATCCCCATGTCGTTCCTCAAGAAACGCTTCGGCACGGTGCGTGCTTCTTCGAGTCGTGACGGCAACGGCGTTCAGCCGCTGAGGGCTCCGGGCTTCAAATCCAAAATTCTGGAGTCTTCAGTCGCGGTCCCGTTATTCCTCGGCAACGACATGCGGAAGCGAGAGTGGGGCGCACCATGGGAGTTCTAGATACCCGCGGAAACGCGGGGGACATGGGGGTTTCCAGGGGGATTCGCAGGGGACCGGTCTCGTTCGGATTGTAGGGGTAGGTGCAAAGAAAGGAGGATGACGAGATGTAAGGGCGTCGCATAGCCCTGTGGGTTCTTCATCATTCAACAGCGCGTGCAAAACCCAATTGAACGGAACATCGAAAAGGAGAAGACGATGAACAAGCTCTCGATGATCACCTTGATGGGCCTCCTACTGGCGGCCACACCCGCCTTCGCGCAGATGGCGGATTCACCAATGCAGCTGGGCAATATGCCCGAGAATGGGTATCACCAGACGGAGCTGTCGACGATGGGCAGGATCACCGCCATTGATCTTGCCAGCGGGACCTTGACTCTCGATACGGGGTATCAGTTCAAGCTGGCGTCCAACTTCGAGTTCACGAGTGCCCCGGCGCTGGGCCAAGACGTCCAAGTGATGTATGACGAGCAGGGCGGGCAAAAGATCGCCCACGACATCGAAGTAGGGGGCACCAACAGCCACAACAACGCCGGCAACTAGACGCGCGCGGCATCCGGCGGCCGGGGTGTACCTCGGCTGGATACACGGGGACACCGGGGGCCCTTGCACGGTTTGCGCTGAAGGGCGACCGTTGAAGGGGCCCGGCTTTTGCTCCAATCCGCCATCGGGCGCTTAATTGGAGCGGGCTCTGGACGGGGGATGCGAGTGTCTGGGGTCCAAGCGGGGCTGGCAAGATCCCCCGGTTGTACGCATATCTCACGAGCGTCGAGTTCTTCTCGGCGCTCGTGGTGTCTCGGGGCGGTTATCTCTCGTGTTTCCTTAAAGCGTAATCTGGCATATGCCATCGAATCCACCCGAGGGATTGAAGGCGCAGTGATAAGACGGAGACGCCGACGAACACGTGGCGTTCGAGTCCTTGCCGGTCCCCCACGAAGGACTCGACAGTCAGGTTCCTATGAGATACAGTTCGCCGAAAAGATCAACAGGAGCACGGTGGCGTACGGCCCGCTGGAACCACACGGAAGGTCGCGTCCGGGCGGTCAGCGACTCGGGGCCGTGGTGGGGCTCGCGGCCAGGCTCTTGCGTGTCGTCTCGGTCCAGTCGCACAGGATCTTCTTGTCGGGATCGCTGAGGTTCGCCTGCCGGTGGAGGAGGGTGTAGGAACCGAGCGGCATCTTGCCTTGTGTTACCTGCTCGCAGATCTGGGCCCCTTCACGCTGCTCGATGCGGCGGCGACGTGTGATGCGACGGGTCGCCAGGTCACGCTCGCGGTGGTGAACCGCGACAAGGATCGGGGGCACAAGGCCACGATTCAGTTTGCGGGCGGAAGCGCTCCGTCCAGTGTGCACGTGGCCGAGGTGAACGGGGCGGGACCCGAGGCCATGAATTCCTTCGACCACGCCGACGCGGTANGCGTGCGGGAACATCGCCTGAACGCGGGCGGTTCACGTTATGGCTACGTATTTCCGGCCCATTCCATCACGCTGCTCCGTTTTGGAGTCGCGTGAGCTGACCGTCAGAGCGTGAGGCAGCACGATGCGTGAACGTATTGCCCGGATGCGGGAACGCCTGTTTGCCGTCGATGATCGCACCGTGTTCTGGGAGCGCGTGCTCGCCCTGCGCCAGGCCCACCAGAAATACGGTGGCGAGCGACCCACCCGCCTCTATGCCCTCGCCATGCGGGAGATCACGGAGACGATGTCCGTGGTGATCGGCGAGGACGACGTCATCGTCGGCGAGCCCCCGGAAATCCTGCTCTCCCCGGACGAGGAAGCCCTCTTCGCCGCGCTGCATGACGAGTACTTTCAGCCGNGCTGGTTCCGCACCCGGGGCCACTTGACCCCCGCCTGGGATGTGCTTCTGGAGCGCGGCTTGCTCGGCCTCGAGCGCGAGGCAGAGGAGCGCATCGCGGCCCTGGCATCTGACGAAGGGGACGCCGACCAGCGCCGCGAGTTCTGGGAGGCCATCGCCATCTGCTGCCGGGCGGTTGTCGACCTCTCGGCGCGATACGCCGATGCGGCCGTCTGGAGGGCCGAGGCGACCGCCGATACCGCCCGTCGTGCGGAGCTGGAGCGCATGGCGGCCGTGTGCCGCCGGGCGCCCGGCCTGCCCGCGCGCTCCTTCCACGAGGCGGTGCAGTCGGTCTGGTTCCTCGACTTTGTCCTGCACGCCGTCTGCGGCGCGCGCGACTACGCGGTGGGCCGTCTCGATCAGTACCTGCTTCCCTTCTATCGTCGGGACATCGCCGCCGGTGTGCTCACCCGCGAGGAGGCGCTGGAGCTGCTGCAGTGCATGTTCGTGAAGATGAACGCCTTCATCGGCATCCACGACCACTACACCTCGCCGATGAAGCGGTCTCTCTGCAAGGACAGCGTGCAGTACCTGGTGGTCGGCGGCCAGAGGGCCGATGGGCGGGACGCCACCAACGAGCTGTCGTCTCTTTGCCTGGAGGCGATCGACGGTCTGCGGCTCAAGGAGCCGACCCTCACCGTGCGTTACCACGCCGGCATCGACCGCGAGTTCTGGCACGGGGTCTGCGATGCCGTCCGGCGGGGGGCGAGCATCGGGATCTATAACGACGAGGTCGTGATTGGGTCCCTGCGAAATCTGGGCATCGCGCTGGAGGATGCGCGTGGGTACGTGCACTACGGCTGCTGCAACCCGCACCTGCCGGGCTGGGAGCCCCAGCTGCGGGAGTACCAGCACAGCCTCGTCAAATGCCTCGAGCTGGCGCTGAACAATGGCCGCGATCCCTATCCGGTGAAACCGCTCCGTCTCGAGAACGAGCTCAGGGAGCACAGCCCCGCCTACGCGGTCGACGAGGTGTTCGCGGGACCGGCGACGGGGGAGCCGGGGGACCTGCACACGTTCGCCGACCTCATGCGGGCGGTGAAGGGACAGATCGCGCAAGAGGTGGCGCGGGCGGTGGCCCTGAAACGGCGGTATTACGCCGAGGACTACTTGGCCCAGCGGCCGTTCTGTTTTGAGTCGGCCCTAATCCATGACTGCATGGCGCGGGGCCGGGACGCGAACCATGGTGGAGCGCGGTACCTCCACCACAACAATTACGCCGGAGGATTGGGCACCGTCGCGGATTCCCTGGTGGTGCTGAAGAAAGCGGTCTACGAGGAGGGCTGGCTGACCCTCGACGAGCTACGCGACGCGCTGGCCGTGAACTTCGCGGGCAGGGAGATCCTGCGGCAGCGGCTGCTGCATCGGTATTCCAAGTTCGGCAACGACGACGACGAAGCCGACGCGATCGCCGCGGAGATCGCCGAATGTTTCTGCCAGGAGGTACTAAAGCATGCCGACCCGGTCGTCGGCGTCTGCTGGCCGGGCATCTATACCTATCACCGTTTCAAATGGATCGGACACATGGCCGGGGCGACGCCCGACGGACGCCTGGCCGGCACGCCGACAAGCGAGAACCAGGGGCCGGCGCCGGGGCGCGATCGGCTGGGGCCGACGGCGACGCTCAAGTCCCTGGCCAAGTTGCCGCTTCATCTGACGCCGAGCGGCGGCCAGACCCTGACGTTGCACCCCACGCTCTTCTCTGGGTCCGACGGCACGAAGCATCTGCGCGACCTGATCGAAACGTACTTCGGCCTCGGCGGCCAGCACCTGCAGATCAACATCGTCAACGCGGAGGCGCTCCGCGCCGCGCAGGAAGAGCCTGAGGCGTATCGAGGGCTGGTGGTTCGGGTCACCGGCTACAGCGCCTATTTTGTCACCCTGGACCGCCAATCGCAGGATCTCCTGATCGCAGCCGCCTCGCGCTGACGCTCGTTTCCGACGCACCTTGCACCAATGGGCTCGTCGACATCGCGCCGGGCGTGGCGTGCCTTGCGCAAGAGTAGGGGCTGACGGTAGGGCCGATTTCCGATACGCCGTGAAGCGGAGAAGGTCCCGCGTACTGGACGTGGGCCACGCACCAGATCCTGGTGGCGTCCAACAGGGCCGTGCTCGATTCGGAAGAAATCCGTGATGCCGCCAAGGTGTTCGCCCTACCGCCGGGCTTCCACGTCTGATCCAACGACTACCATATCCCGCGTCGGGTCTCGACGGAGGCCATCCTGAGGCCATTCGGCCTGCGATACACCCATCACGCTATGTGTGGGGTGGGCTGCCTCCCACGAAATCGCCGCCGTTGAACTACCTAGAGATGGGACGAGCGGTCAGGCGTTGCCACAAAAAACATGGCCAGACGGAAATTCAATCACAAATCGATAACAGTCCAATGAAATACTCTTGACAAATCCGTGGAATGCATAAAAATAAGATTCAAAAGATCCCGTTTACGTATCCTATTGTATGCAAGCACTTATTCAACACCTAAGGCCACCGGACAGCGACCGGATCCTTGCGTCGGCAAGTGGATTGACCGGCGAGGGAGTGTGTATTCCCGTATCCGGTCTGTAGAGTAGAAGTGTCCGCCGGCCACCGTGGGTTCCGGTCGGGGGAAGGGAAGGGCGAAGCGTCAGACCGGGCTGAATTGTTACAACTTCGCAAAGGGGTGATATCGGCAAGGCCCTCAAGCGGCGGTCCCGAGAAGCAAAATCCCCTCCCAGCACCTGCTCCGCCGTTGCCGCGACGTCCACGTGATAGGAGAAGAGCGGTGTGTTCGTCACGCGACCTGCGCCCACAGCCCGTACGCGCAGGGCCGGGCGCATAGCCCAGCGTGGCGGGCTCTTCGCAGTGCTTCACGATTGGGGCGCGACCTGCGGTCATCTCGGGCGCCTTTTTGACAACGGTGACGTACTCGTCCGACGGGGACCGTTTCATTGCGAAGCCGTCACGGTCTCCCCAGGGCGTTCGATGGTCTGAACGGCGTGGCGGAGACCAACGGAACGAAGGGAGGAGAAATGAGCGAAGTGGTCATGAGTCCCGACATGGTCAAACACTCTGTCGCGTGGCTCGGACATGGGAAGTGCCACGACTGCGTTCTCCTGGGAGGCAAGGCATCCAACCTCTGCCATCTGGCCGCCGAATACCAGGTCCCTCCAGGTTTTTGTTTGACCGCCGACGCCTTTGACCACGCCCCCACCAACGGTCTCGTTGCGGATGGGGACTCCCCACTTGCGTCGCTGCCATCGGAGCTTTACGAAGANTTGGTACGTGCCTACCGGATGTTGGGTGAACGCTGCGGATTGGACGCCCCCAGCGTGGCCGTGCGCTCCTCAGCCTTGGATGAGGACGGGCCCGGCGCCTCGTTCGCCGGACAGCACGAAACTTATCTGAACGTCGTCGGTGCAGAGGCGGTGGCAGAGGCCGTCGCGCGCTGCTGGGCGTCGGTGCGCTCACCTCGGGCGCTCGAGTACCGCCGACGGCAGGGGCTCCCCCTCGACGGGGGTCGAATTGCGGTCTTGGTTCAGCAGTTGATTCCCGCCGATGTCTCGTCCGTGGTCTTCAGTGCCAATCCGGTGACGGGCAGCCGGGATGAGGTGATGATCAACGCCAGTTGGGGGCTCGGCGAGAGCGTCGTGGGCGGGACGGTCACGCCGGACACGTATGTGGTCCGCAAGGCGGAGATGCGCATCGTCTCGCGCCAGATCGCCGAGAAGCGGAAGATGACCGTCATGGCCCCCGGCGGCACGCGCGAGGTGAGCGTCCCGCGTTTCCTGCGTGCTCAGCCGACGCTCAAGGACAATCAGGCGGTGGAGATGGCGCGGCTGGGGGTGGCGCTCGAAGAGAGAATGGGCCATCCGGTGGACATGGAATGGGCCGTTTACGCCGGACAGCTCTACTTGTTGCAGTGTCGGCCCATCACAACCCTCGCGGGGTTTCGGTGAGGATCTGACAGTTCCTTCGGTGAGTGCGGAACACGCAGGCGTAATCGCATCGAGCGGAGGGGATGACCATGGCCAATACGGAGATTATGCAAAAGACAGAGCCGGTCCGTATCACCGCGCCCCCGGATTTTCCGGTCGTCTGGGAAAACTCGGACGATGAGCAGCTTTCGTGGTTGCACGACCGGATGCACAATCCCGATCCGGTCTTGCCCCTGGAGAGTGCATTCTGGGGCAGGGTGTACGAGGCGTTCAACCGGGCCACTGAGGCCTATGAAATGTCCGTCCGGCTCAAGACTCGGTGCATCAACACATACTTGTACATGGCGATCAAGAGTGTGGTCCCGCCCGAGCAGGCGGAGGCCCAGAACCATCGGGCCGAGGAGACGATGGACGCGACCCTGGCCCGGCTCGGCGATCTCTGGCGTGGGGAGTGGTTGCCGGAAATCCGCTCGCACCTGGCCTGGTGGGACGCCTTCGATCGTCGGGGNGCCGCGATGCCGGATCTGCTGGCGCACCTGGAGGACACCCTGAACCGGGTCGTGCGGTTGTGGGAGCTGCACTTCCGGATCGTTTTTCCGAGTTACATGGCGATGAGTCAGCTTGACGATCTGTACCGGGACCTTTTCGGAGACGCCGGAGCGTTCGGGGCCTATCGGTTGCTCCAGGGGTTCGACAANAAGACACTCGAGGCCGACCGCGCGCTCTGGGACCTGAGTCGGCGGGCGCGCGCCTCGGCCGCGGCGCGCCGTATCCTCGAGCAATACCCTGCGACCGCGGTGCTAGCGGAACTGGGAAAGAGCGCTGCCGGGAGAGCGTTCCGAGACGAACTGGGCGCCTACCTGGAGGCCTACGGTCTGCGGGGCGAGAAGTGGGGGTTGAGGTATCCGTGCTGGATCGAGGACCCCGCCGCGGCGATCACGACTCTGAAGGACTACATCACCCGGTCGGGCCCAAACCCCAGGGGCGAACAGGCGACGCTGGCCGCCGAACGCGACCAGGCGGTGGCAAGTGTGCGCGAACGACTGGAGGGGTATCCAGGGCCGGTTATCGACCGCTTCGCGTTCCTCCTCACGGCCGCGCAAGTGGGGGTCGTGCTGTCGGAGGACCACGGGCACTGGATCGATTTTGGCTCCACCTACAGGGTGAGGCGGGTGCTGCTGGAGTTTGGACGGCGTTTTGTCGAGGCTGGCGTCATTGAGCAGCCCGGCGACGTGTTCTATCTGTTGCTCGATGAACTGCGCTGGTCTGCCGCCGCGCGGTCCGTCGCTGATCGCCGCTCCCTGGTTGCGCTGCGCCGAAAGGAGGTAGAACATTTCCGGGCGGTCAGCCCGCCCCCGGCTCTGGGTACTGACAACGGCCCGCCGCCGGACGACCCCATGAACCGGTTCTTCGGGAAATTCTTCGGCGGCCCGCCCCAAACGGTGGAAGAACCGGATGTCCTGAAGGGCAACGCCGGCTCGCCGGGCAAGGTGCGCGGACCGGCCAAGGTGCTCCGCTCACTCTCCGAGGCGGGCAAACTGCAGAAAGGGGATGTCCTGGTCGCCGAGACCACCGCGCCGTCATGGACACCGCTGTTCGCGACGGTCGCGGCGGTCGTCACGGACACCGGCGGTGTTCTCAGCCACTGCGCGGTCGTCGCCCGCGAGTACGGCGTGCCGGCCGTGGTCGGGACCGGCACGGCGACCGAGCTGATCCGGGATGGGCAGAATCTGGAGGTCGATGGTGACGCCGGTCTCGTCCGCATCTGTTCCGATTGAGGCGGCAACGGTCACCAGCCCATCGTCAGAGCGGGCTGCGGTGATCACCGTGGCGCTGGCGACCATGCTGGCGCCGCTCAACTCGACCATGATCGCCGTGGCGCTCCCGCACGTGATTGCGGAGTTCGGCGCGGACGTGGCCGACGCGGGCTGGCTGGTGACCGCCTATCTCATCGCCATGGCGGCCCTGCAGCCGGTCGCGGGCAAGCTCGGTGACCGGCTGGGCCGCCGGTATCTGATCTTGGGTGGAGTGGCCTGGTTCGGGCTTGTCTCGCTGGGGGCGGCGGCCGCCTCCAGCCTGTCCGCGCTGCTGTTCTTTCGCGTGCAGCAGGCCATCGCCGGGGCGCTCGCGCTGCCGAACGGGGCCGCGCTGTTGCGCGAGGTGGTACCCGCGGATCGGCGCGCTGTGCGGTTTGGGCTGGTCGGCGCGGCCATCGCCCTCGCCGCTGCGGCCGGTCCGCCGCTGGGCGGCCTACTTGTCTGGACCGCCGGATGGCGGGCCATCTTTTACGCCAACCTGCTGTTCATCCTGCCGACGCTGGCGCTCGGCTGGAAGTCCATCCCGGTCGGGCCGGGGCGGCGGGCCGAACACCCGTTTGACCTGTCGGGGGCCGTGCTCTTATCCGCCACGCTGGTCGGGATGGCGGGGCTCCTGACGCACGGCCCAAAGAACAATCCTGCGCTTGCGCCGACGCTCGGTGTCGCCCTGGCTTTCCTTGTGGGGACCTTTCTGTGGCGCGAGTTTCTCCACCCGGACCCCGTGCTCCAGCCCCGATTCTTTGGCCGCCGTGCCTTCGCGGCAGCCAACGCGGCCATCGCACTGAGTAATCTGGCCATGTACTCGACGCTCCTGGCGATTCCGATCTTGCTGTCGCGCCGGACGGGCTGGAGGAGCACGGAGGTGGGGCTGGTGCTCGCGGCGATGTCCATCGGCATGGTCGTCTTCTCGCCGATCGGCGGCCGCCTGGCCGACCGCCTGGGGCGCCGGTGGCCGACGGTCGCCGGGCTGTCGGTGCTGACGCTCGGTCTCCTGCCGTTGGCCCAGACCCGCGGAGAGATTTCGACGCTGGGCTTGCTGGGAGCCTTGGGACTGGCCGGAGCCGGGTTGGGGCTGTCGTCAGCCGGCCTGCAGACGGCCGCGATCGAGGCGGTCGGACTGCAGGATTCGGGCGTCGCGTCCGGGGTCTTCT
>JGI20214J51650_10001114_pt1 | contig 17010 bp, 23 predicted proteins | sample WetSurMetagenome_FD_51650 | JGI IMG/M metagenome (IMG submission 51650) | reverse complement strand
AGTCCAGATCTCCCTTTTATTTATTAATTAATTTATGTTGACAAATTGGTTAAGTTAAATGCAAAACATTATAATCAAGAAATTCCAACATATGCATCGTCCACGCTTCACACCGCTGGACACATGCACACACAAATATACGTCGAATAAGCGGGGATCACACCAGCATCCCCGGAATAATTTCCAGAGAATATCGCCATGATCACACGGCACCATGTCGCACTGACCCTCCTGTGTACATTGATACTCTGCAGTGCACTTGTGCCTTCATATCCGGTCCTTGTTCTTGTTATATGCGCTGGTGCCTGCACGGGTGCTATACTGCCGGACGTCCAGATGAAAAAACCCAAATTCTTCCGGACCAGGACTATTGCATGGATGATAAGCCGGTTTACCGGCATCGTCGTCACACCTCTTCTCTGCCGGCTGTACCAGATCCTGTGGGGGCAGACCTGCGATCCCTGGGACAAGCGACTGACTCACTCGGCTCCTGGTATCCTGTTCCTTTGGGGGATCCTGACGGCATTCCTGCTTGTTCCTGCGTTCATGGTTACGGGTAGCACTGCCTTGGATCTTCCCGTGGCATTCCTCTGCGGTGCGATGCTCGGCATGGCCCTGCACCTGGTCGGGGATACGTGCACGCGGAAGGGGATCACACCCCTCTTCCCGTTCAGCACTACCTCGGTTTCCGGTTCGATCCGGCCCTGCGACATCACCGATCGGAGGATCGCACAATTCCATTTCTATCATTACTCAATGGCAGGTATCATCCTCGGGTTCCAGTATCTTGAGAGCTGGCAGGGTATCGCATCGGTACCTCTCTGTATCTTCGGGATTGGTTCTTGCCTGGGAATGATGATCTGGTCATCGGATGTAACTATCTCCCGTGAATGCACCGGTCATCCGGTAAACGAAATACCTACATCAGTCTTGTCGGATCTTTTCATCGTCAAGTGGAAAGCCGGCCATTCGGTCTTTGGACTCCTGATGTGGATCTACTCTTTTAATAAAAAGGAGCAATGAGAATTGAAGATACCCGGACTAATCCGGTTTTGGACTCTTCCGGATATTATATGAAAGGTGACCAGCGATGACTCAAGGAACCGGACCTGTCTTTTCCTACATACCAATAGGCACAATCCACTCACCATTTACCGAACCTGCCGGCATGCCGATCCAGCCTGCGGGCGCAGCAGGAGTACGGGGAACGATCCTCATTGATGAACAATTCCGTACGGGGCTGCACGACCTGGACGGGTTTTCCCGGATCATCCTAATCTATGCCTTCCACCGTTCGCAGGGCTATGAGCTTGAAGTAATTCCCTTCCTTGACACGGTACCGCACGGCGTTTTTGCAACCCGGGCCCCCCGTCGCCCGAATGCGATCGGTATATCGATCGTTCGACTCATTTCTGTTATTAACAGAGAACTGGTCATCGAGGGTATCGATGTCGTAGACGGGACTCCCCTCCTTGACATAAAGCCGTACGTGCCGGAGTTCGATTGCTATCCGGATGAGATATCCGGGTGGTTTGCGGGCTGCAGGGAGAGAGTCCGCAACGTAATGGCGGACGTGCGGTTCTGTAAATAACAGGGGAATTTCCATACACCTGATCAGATACCATTATCGCTTCCGACGCATAAGGACAATCAGGTGAAAACCATGAAGATCAGTGCACGAAACCAGATACCGGGAACAGTCAAGATGATCAAGAAAGGCCCGGTCAGTACCGAAGTCACTATCTCCATTGCCGGGGGCAATGAGATTGTCTCATCTATCACGACAACATCTGCAGAACACCTTAAACTGAAAGAAGGATCGAAGGTCTACGCGATTGTGAAGGCTTCCGAAGTGATGGTCGGGACCGATTAACTTTTTTTTATTTCAGACGATCTATCCGGATTAAAACCGGGTGGCGAGAAGAGCATCCAGATATTCTGCCGGGTATGCCCCGCCTTCCGGGTTGAACCATACTTCGATCACCGGTTCCCCGGTGATGCAATGGAGTTCGACAAGACCGTACTTATGAATAATATTCACCGGGCCAGCTGCTGTATCCCGGACGTAAAGCTCCTCGTTTCCAAGAAACGCGGCTATATCATCACCAGTTACCGGGCGGGAGAGACGGTACTCCCGTAATACCCAGCCAGGATTGGGTGAAATGGGGTTGGGGAATGGAGATGGCATGTTAGTATTCGTAGCTGGTGTTTTTAGGTAGTTATTCTCAGCTGCCGTTTTTGCAGGAAATGATTTTTGGATGGAACTTCCGGTGACAGAATTGCAACGAATGATACGATTTCTTTATCCATTTTAAACATTTTTGTTTAACTTTTGTCAAATATTAACATAAATACTAAAACTTATATGATTAGACAAACAACAGGATTTTGATTCATATGGGCTCACAAAAAGACGTCATGGAAGTGTTCGCAGAAAGGGATATCCGCCAGCAGTTTTCCGAATATAACGGGTGGAAAATCACGACGGTGGCAGGAACAAATCCGGAAGGGCGTTTTTACAAGATTACCCGGAGCAATTGGGCAGGTGATGAGGTCGTATTTATCGCGGTCTCCTTTGATCCTGTACCGAATGAAGAATTTGTCAGCGTACTCGATACCATTCCCGGTAGTCAGGCATCCCGGACAAAAAAATACCTGCTCACCCCTCAGGCAGCAAATACATCAAAGATCCCGCCCCACATCCGGATCCTTCGGATGAATGCCTTTGCATTTGCTGAAGGCAACCTTGTCTGGCTGACCAAGAAGATGAATGCGAAGAAATTTGTCCCTGCACAAGTAGTTGCGTCCAGTGAATCCTCGGATGAAACTCCTGAAAAACAGGTTGCCTGACAGATGTGAGGGTTCACCTGCATGGATACCAATTGCAGGGAAAACAATACTCGGACCGGAGAAAACGCAGAATATTACAATGAATTAGCCCGTTCGTCTTTTTCCCGGTCTGCACGGTCATCACCCACCAGATCCTTAAGAAGGCGAATATTGATACCGGCCTGTACATTGATGTAGGCTGCGGGACGGATCACCTTGCCATCGCTCTTGCCACCATCTCAGATCTTAGGGTCTTTGCACTCGATAATTCCGAGCCTATATCCAGGATTGCCGAGGCCAATGTGGCGAAATACCGGCTGGAGCGGCGCGGAGACCCGTCTTTGGGGATGTAAATGCCATCCCGTTCGACACGGGATCCATGAACCTGGTTGTAAGCCGGGGATCGTTCTTCTTCTGGAAAAACCTGTCCTGGGGTTTTTCCGAATGTATGCGGGTGCTCAGGCATGGGGGCATAGCATATTTCGGGGGGGTCTGGCAATGCACGCCTCCGCGATAAGATCGTCGTGCGGATATGGGAGCGGAATCCGGGCAGGGAAGATAAAAGGTGGAACTGGTACAACAACTGCAACCCCCACCGGGTCCGGTCATGTCTTGCTGCTGCCGGGATCTTTGAGTATGATCTTATTGATGATGATTCAGGATACTGGATCTGTTTTGGCAAAAGTGGAGACAAAGAGAGAACACGGAGTACGCATACAAGATTGTGATAACCAGGAAAACTAGTGCATGACCGTCGCGGGACCGGTACGATCATCAATTCATTTCCAAGTCTTTTTTATCCCCCAACACCAGAACACTCCGTATGGATCCCCTCATCGCGTTCGTGATCACCCTGGCTCTCATCACCCTCGTCAGCCTCCGGTACCGGATCTCCCCGTTCTTCACCCTGATCGGCGGGGCGGTCCTGTTCGGGCTCCTTGCAGGCATGACACCCGACGCGACTATGCTGGGGATCATCGCAGGTGTCGGCAAGGTATTTTCCGCGTTCGGCATCATCATTCTCTGCGGGGCAGTTATTGCAAAACTCCTGCAGGAGCAGCACCAGATCGAAGAGATTGTTGCCGATATCCGGCGTTACGTGAAAAACCCGCCCGCGATTGCCGGGCTCTCTGGGTATCTCCTGTCCGTCCCGATTACCTGCTGCATCACCGCGTATATCATGCTGAACCCCATCATCGACAGCCTAGAGATGGACCGGGTGAGACGCAACGTGCTCCTGTACCTTGCCGCGGTCGGGGGGATCATTTCGTATGCACTCGTCTACCCTACCCCAGTGGTCATCCCGCTTTATGACGCATTCTCCGGAGGCATGAGCCCCCTCCTGTTTGATGCCATTTCCGTGCCGCTCTCGCTCCTGCTCCTGGGCGGCATTCTCCTGTACTTCCGGTTCACCCGTCCTGACGCAATGCTCCCCAAAACAGACGGATTACAGGAAACGGCTTCCGGGTCGTCTGTCCAGCAAGAGGGTATGCACTGGCGGGCATGGACACCGTTCATCGCGATCCTGGCCGCCATCCCGGTTGCACTCCTGCTCCTGCACCTCTCGCAGGTGAGCATGATCAATGTCATCATGCTGGTCGGTGCCGTCACAACCATTGCCCTTGCACCTCATGAAGTCCGGGCACAGGGGTTGTCGCAGGGAGCGAAACATGCCGGCCTGATCATCTTCGATATCTGCGGAGCCGGGGCACTGGGCTTTGTGATTGTTAAAAGCGGGTTTGCCCAGGATGCACTGGGCCAGCTGACGCTGTTGATCCCGATAATCCTCGTGCCGTTCATTCTTGCGGCCCTGATCGAGACCGCGCAGGGTTCACGGGTGGTTACTGCGGTGATCACGGCCGAGGTCTTGGCCGGTTCGGCAATCACGGGTGCAATCCACCCGATCCCGCTCATCCTCCTCATCAGTGCCGGATCCTGCATGATNTCCTATGTGACTGATCCCTTCTTCTGGCTGGTCCAGCGGACCACCGGGGACGATATAGGGACGGTGGTAAAAAATTATACGCTGCCTATAGCACTCGCCGGTATCGGGATCTTAATCGTTGCGGTTGCGCTGGAATACCTGGTCTTCCGGTAAATGAGGGACTGTATGAGATTTTGTCCCGAGTTCATCGTGGCAACCTATTTCCCAAATTTTGAAATGCGGGAAACAACAACATTAGAAGTCAAAAATAATCATTCGTGAATTCCATGGACTCATTTGCTTCCGGGTTTGCCGGTGTTGACGGTGCGGGAGATGCCCGCTCCTTTGTAACGTATCTCGATCTGATCCACTCGATGCCGTTTTTCCAGGAATGCAAACGGAAGAGCTACCAGAAGCTTGCCATCAGGCCCGGTGCATCGGTGCTTGAGATCGGGTGCGGAAACGGCGTTGATGCTGCCATTCTCGCAGGCATGGCCGGGCCGGACGGCCGGGTAATCGGGATCGATGTCAGCAGCACGATGCTTACCTCAGCGCGGACCCGGGATGGTGCCGGCAGTACTGTACCCTGCTATGCGCTCTGCGATGCATCGAACCTTGCTTTTTGTGACGAAACATTTGAGGCGGTCCGGGCTGATCGTGTTCTCCAGCACACGAAAGATCCATCAGTTGTTCTCCGGGAGATGGCACGGGTGACCCGTAAGGCCGGGAAAATTGTGGTATTTGAACCGGACTGGGAGACCTTCGTTCTCTGGCCTGGTGAACGTGAGGTTACCCGTAAAATCCTGAACTTCTGGTGCGACCATATCCCTACCGGCTGGGCAGGCCGATCCCTGTATACGGGGTTTTCTGCAGCCGGCCTCTCCGATGTTGAAGTGACCCCGGTAAGCCTGGTGCTCACCAGTCTGCCGCTCGCCCGGAGGATCTTTGATCTTGAAACGACTGCAACTCTTGCAGTCAAGGCCGGGATTGTCAGTTCCCGGGAGGCAGAATACTGGGCTGAAGAACATTCACGGGCAGATGCAGCCGGGCATTTTTTCAGTTCGCTGACATTCTATCTCGTAACGGGAACGAAACCCAGCTAAGTCTGGAAACAATTATATCCGGTTCGTTCGGGTCGGGCAAGAAAATATTTCAGATAAATAACAGCCCGGCCCCGTAAATAATAATCACGTAGTAAACCCCGACCACGATGAAAACCGCTGCAACCGCACGCCGAATCCATACTTCAGCCGCACCGATTTTCTGAACGATCCCGCTGTATTTCCCCACTCCCTTTACGAGAATACACGAGATCACGATGACCGGCAATCCGGTCGCGAGAGCGAAGACTGCAGGAATGATCACAGGGTCACCGGCACCCAGCGCGAGCGGGATGAGCATGGCAAAGAAGAGTACAGCCGATAACGGGCAGAAGGAGAGCGCAAAGATCATGCCAAGCAGGAATGCGCCCAGGTATCCCCTGTCGGCCAGCCGTGCCGAAATACTTGAAGTGAACCGGAAGACACAATCTCCCCCGGGCAGCCGGTCGAAATGAAAGATATCGAGAAGGTAGATGCCGCACAGGAGGAGGAACGGCCCGAGCAGCCGTTCACCGTAATGCTGGAGTCCCAAAGCAACGAACCGGATATTCATCCCGAAGAAAACGATGACCGACGCGACCGCGATATACGCTGTCATCCTGCCGAGCGTATACACAAACCCTGCGAGAAGGGTATGCCGGCTGTTGTCAATCCTCTTCGAGATATAGGCAATGGCGGCGATGTTGGTCGCCAGCGGGCAGGGGCTGATGGTGGTCATCAGCCCGATGAAAAATGCTGCAATGACCGGGACCGGGCTCTGCCCCATCGTCCCCAGGACCTGCAGGAGATCCATTTCAGGAGAGGTCCCCGTTCAGGCGTTTTGCGATAACTGCGGATAAGTACGTCTGGTATGCCTCTTTATCACCGGTCAGGGACCAGACGCCGAGGTTCTGCTGCGTATGGAACCCGTTCGCATCGTAAATCCCGATCCAGAGCGACGAGCCGGTAACATTATATTTTGTAGCAAGGGCGGCATTCTCCGGAAGATCGTAATTCACGTGGGCGAACACGAGCCGGCCGGATGCGAGCTCATTTTTGAAACTGGCATTCACCGTCTTTTCCGCGAGATCACCGACCGCAATGCAGGATGTGCACTGCTGGCTGCCGTGGAAATGGTAAACCTCGACCTTCTCAACCGTGCCATGTGTGCCGGATAACGATGGTTGTGCAGATGGTACTGAATGAGATGAGACATCGGCGCAGCCCGAGACTGCAAGGAGAAGGATTACCAGAACGCCGGATATCAAAGAATGCAATCGGTTTATTTCAGTCACTTCCGTTATGGTTTCCTTCCTGCATATTCCGTGCATTGCAGCAGCCGGCGCCCGCGTTCGGTGACAGAGTAGATGATCCAGTTCCCATCGTATTCTCCCAGGATCAGGCCGCTTTCTTTCAAAATGTTCAGATGATACGACAGTTTTGAACCGGAAAGACGCATGAACCGGTTGATGACGCAGACACAAAGCGGCTGGTCTTTAATGATGTAGAGGATTGAGAGACGGAGCGGATCGGAGAGCGCCTGATAAATCCCGCCCCTCTCCTCAAGATCCATTTGTGGGGGGATACGGTTCGCAAGCGCATCCAGTCCGCCCATCGCATCGAGTTCCTTCTGGATCTGTTCCGGAAACTCCGTTGCCAGATTCCCGGAATCTCCCGGCTTCCTGCAACAGGATAGGGTTTTCCGTTTCATTTCAAATTAATCTGAAATGCGAAGATATATAACCTTGCCCTGTTCACATTGATTCAACAAAAGTTGAAATGACGTGGACATCATGAAACCGCAGCAATCAACCGGCAGGCATGATACGGTAGTTCTGCCCGGGCAGACAATCGTCACAGAATCCCAATCGTGGAATCCCCATCCGAAGTTTGCCGGGATCTTTCTCCGGCACCTGGTTACCGGCAGTAATACCGGGGGGCGCATGAGCCTGCACCATGTACGGATCGATCCCGGCTATGCCATCGGCGACCATATCCATGCCGGCCAGGTGGAGATCCATGATGTTCTGGCAGGTGCCGGAAGCTGCACGCTTGCGGGAACAAAGATCATCTACAATCCCGGTGTGGTCGGAGTTATGCCAGCTGATCAGGTGCACCGCGTTGAGGCTGGAGACAAGGGGCTGCTCCTGCTGGCAACATTCTCTCCGCCGCTGGTGTGAGGTGTCTTATGAAAAACGATAACATACCATGCTGTGCTGCTGATGCACTCAGGCACATCCGGCAAATCCCGGTCAACGGGATTCCAACCGGGATCTGCATGCTCGACGAGTGTATCGCAGAGGTAAAAATGCAGGACCTGAAAAGCGACACGGAAATCCAGGCTGTGCTCCTCAGACGAATCAGAGTTTATAATTATGTTCCTCCGAAAGTGGAGGGGGAATATGTTCGCGCCCTTGTTGAAGAATACAGGAAACCTGCAAAAAAATCATAACGGAAAAACCATTTCGGTACTGGGGTGACATCATGACAAAAATCGAAATTCTCGGGACCGGCTGCGCAAAGTGCAAACGGCTCTTTGCCAATGCCGAGCAGGCAGTAAAGGACCTTAAGATCACGGCAGAGATCGTTAAAGTTGAAGATCTTGCCGAAATTGTCGGACGGGGCGTCATGCTCCCTCCGGCGCTCTTCATCAACAGTGAAATCCGGGCGGAAGGCAGGATACCGGATGTGAACGAGATCAGGAAAATGCTAACGGGGTGAAAACAATGGCTGAAAAACCACCATGTACATGCGGATCAAACGAACCGAAACGGATCATCTTTCCCTGTGCCGGACAGGCAAATGTCGGACAACTGACCAACCTTGCGGCAATCCAGTTAACGGAAGAAGGCTATGGGAGCATCGCCTGCGCCTCGTTGCTCGCTACAGGTGCGGAGAACCTTGTCGCCAATGCGATGAACGCCGACGAAGTTGTCGTCATTGACGGCTGCCCGATGCTCTGCGCGAAGAAGATCGCAGGCGCACAGGGTATTGCAGCTGGACAGCATGTTGTCGTGACCGAACTCGGTATTACCAAGGGACCCTCGAAATCCTACACGAATGGCGATATCGAGAAGATCGTTGCTGCATGCTGGAAGGGTGAGGGCCGGAAGAATGATACGACAAAACCGGCGGGAAAGACTGGCGGGAAAGGCAACGGGTGCGGATGCGGCGGGTCCTGCTGATATATACTATGGCTCAACCATGACCTATGCACTCGTCACCTGCTCCGGCATCTCGAACACCGGGAAGCTCACCACACAGGCAGCGCAAATCCTGCTCCAGCGAAAGCCGGGACGGTATGTCTGGATGCATGCCAAACAATCTGCCACCACTCTCGAAGCCGAGATCGGCGACGCTGAACTGGTGATTGTGATCGACGGGTGCACGGACTGCTGTGCAACAAAAAAACTTGCCAAATCCTGCCTCACACCCCATCACCATATCATCGCAACCGAACTCGGTATCGAGAAAAAGGGAATGGGCGAGGTCCAGTATGACGAGATCGAAAAAGTCGTCCGTGCAGTTATGGAGAAAGAGGTATCCCCATGAAAATCGGAATTGTCAGTGACGGAAAATTCGGCGACCGGGCGTTTGAGATTATCCGGGGAAAATTCCCGACAGAATGGATTATGGCCCCGTTCCCGCAGAGCATATTGGTTGACGATCTCGAACTGGACCTTCCGGAATGCGATCTCTTCATCTCGTATGTCCGTCACCCCGACGTTGCTCTCGCATTAATCGGGAAGCAGAAACCGGTCATACTCGGAGTCAGTTTCGGGCCCGGGTTTCTCCGGCAGGCAAAGGGAATCAACGAGAACATTGTTGCGCCCGTGACGATGTGCTCGCTCGAAGACAATACGTGGGTGACGGAGATCAACGAGTTTGCAAAGGTGTTCGGGAGACCCTTGTTTGACGTGAAGGTGCAGGATGACGGCACCATTGAGCGCGTAAAAGTAACCCGTGGTTCACCGTGCGGTTCGACCGTTGCAGCGAGCGCTGAACTGCATGGGATGCAGATCAGTCCGGACCAGCTCCGGCACTATGGCCTCCGGATCTGCCATTTCTGTCGGGCACCACGATTCGGAAAGACCTGCGACAAGGAAATAGCCGGGTTGCTCCACATACGGGATCTTGTAAAGGCTATCAACGATGTTTCTCCTGCAGCGGGTGAACGGGTGCAGCAGTTTGCCGGAGATATGGAGAAAATTATCGATCAGAAAATAACCGGAGGATAACATCATGCTGGACTATTTACAACTTTTTGCTGACTGGCTTACCTACCAGATCCTCGGGCTCATGCAGGGCAGTCCCCTCGCTTCGTCCGTGAACTTCTTCGTGTACGATACGATCAAAGTCACGCTGCTGCTCGCGGTGATTGTCTTTGCAGTCGCCATTGTACGCTCGTTCATCACCCCGCAGAAAGTAAAGAAGTGGGTAGCGGGCCGGACCGAAGGTGTGGGTAACATCATTGCGGCACTCCTTGGCATCCCAACACCGTTCTGCTCCTGCTCGGCCGTCCCGCTTTTCATAGGGTTTGTCGAGTCCGGTGTGCCGCTCGGGATCACCTTCTCCTTCCTGATCGCCTCGCCCCTCATCAACGAGGTTGCTGCCGCGATGCTGCTTGCCATGTTTGGCTGGCAGATAGCACTCATCTATATCATCTCCGGCCTCATCATCGCGATCGTCGCCGGTATTATCATCGGGCGCCTCCATCTTGAGGGAGAAGTCGAGGAATTTGTCTGGAAGTGTAAAATGCACGACCAGGCCGAGAAACCGATGACATGGCGGGAGCGGATCGCATTCGGTATCAGCGAATCGAAGAGCATTACACTTACTGTGCTGCCCTACATCGTGATCGGTATCGCCATCGGGGCGATTATCCATGGGTACGCCCCGGCAGATTTCCTCGTGGGCATCGCAGGCCCCGGCAACCCGCTCGCAGTCCCGATAGCGGTGCTCATCGGCATCCCGCTCTACTCGAACGCGGCGGGTATGATCCCAATCATGGAAGTGCTCACGGCGAAGGGCATGGCTATGGGTACTGCCCTTGCGTTCATGATGTCGGTCATAGGACTCTCCCTGCCGGAGATGGTCATCCTGAGAAAAGTCATCAGGATCAAACTGCTCGTGATCTTTGCGGGTATCCTTTTCGTCTCCTTCACGCTGACGGGATATTTGTTTAATGCGATTCTGGGATAACATATAATAACGGAGAAGATAATGACGAAATCTGATGATGCAGAGCGTTGTTTCCGGAGCGGGTTCACCTGCTCCGCTGCGGTATTCTCGACGTTTTCCCATGAACTGGGACTGGATGCAGACACTGCGAAAAAGCTTGCCTGCGAGTTGGGCGGGGGAATTTCCCATACCGGCAACATCTGTGGTGCCATGTCGGGTGCGATCCTGGTGATCGGCCTTAAACACGGCAAGACGCGGGAGGGCGATGATGCAGCAACCGAGAAGACCCGGGCAACGGTCCGACAGTTCATCCTGGAATTTGTTCAGAAAAATGGATCAATAAACTGCACGGAACTTATCTCTTGCGATCTGGGTAACCCGGATGATTTGTCCCGCGCACGAGAACAAGGACTCTTTAAGACGAAATGCCCGGCACTTGTCAGGGATGCGGCCGGAATTCTTGAAAAAATTCTCTGAAAAATTCCGGAGATCTCCCTATGGAAACGCAGGCAAAACAACTCTCATTCCTTGACCGTTACCTAACGCTCTGGATCTTTCTGGCCATGGCTGTGGGTATCGCTATCGGGTACTTCTCACCCGGCGTTCCGGCACTGATCACCGGCCTCTCGGTCGGCACGAACTCGATCCCGATCGCTATCGGGCTCATCCTTATGATGTACCCGCCACTCGCGAAGGTGAAGTACGAGGAACTCAGGAACGTCTTCTCCGACACGAAGGTACTCGGCCTTTCCATTGTCCAGAACTGGGTTGTCGGCCCGGTCCTGATGTTTGCCCTCGCGGTCATCTTCCTTCGCGACCAGCCGATGTTCATGTATGGCCTGATCCTTGTCGGTATCGCCCGGTGCATCGCGATGGTAATCGTCTGGAACGATCTCGCGGAAGGCGACTGCGAGTACTGCGCCGCTATCGTGGGCCTGAACTCGCTCTTCCAGGTCTTTTTCTACTCGGTCTATGCGTGGTTCTTCATCACCTACCTGCCGCCCCGGCTTGGCCTCGGGGCCGGCTCTGCGGTTTCGATAACGATAGTCCAGATTGCCGGGAGTGTATTCATCTACCTCGGCATCCCGTTCCTTGCCGGCATGATTACGCGGTACGTGTTGCTTCGGGTGAAATCGAAGGTATGGTACGAGCAGGCGTTCATCCCGAAGATCTCGCCGATCACGCTGGTCGCCCTGCTCTTCACCATTATTGTGATGTTCTCGCTCAAGGGCGAATATATCGTGAACGTACCGTTTGACGTTGTCAGGGTTGCGATCCCGCTTCTCTTCTACTTCGTCATTATGTTCTTTGCAAGCTTCTGGATGTCCCACCGTCTCGGTGTCGATTACCAGAAGTCCGCTTCACTCTCATTCACCGCCGCGTCCAACAATTTCGAACTCGCAATTGCGGTTGCCATCGCGGTATTCGGCATTGCATCACCGGCAGCATTTGCTACAGTAATAGGGCCGCTGGTTGAGGTGCCGGTGCTAATCGGGCTCGTGAACGTCTCGCTCTGGCTCCGGAAGAAATGGTATGGCGGAAAGAGCGATGGTACATGCAACCTGTTGTTACTCTGATAGGAAACTGAAGGAATCACCCCATGCTTAAAGTCTCGTCACATCCGGCGTATCCCTCGGAAGAGGGGCGATACCTGAGGGGGAAGGATTATTCCCCGGCGGCCGTTATAGTCATCCTTACAACCGATGCCGAAGAGATCCCGCCCGAGATCGAGAAACTCGTCCAGACCGGGATGGAGACCGGAGCGGCACTCTCCGGGACATTGCAGACCGCGAATATCGGTATCGAGAAGATTATCTGCAATATCGTGGCAAACCCGAACATCCGCTACCTCATCCTTGGCGGTCCCGAGTCCGAAGGGCACAAGACCGGCGATGCGATCAAGGCGCTTTTGAAAAACGGGGTAGATGAGAAGAAACGTATCATCGATACGACGGGACTCACCGCGGTCCTCCATAATGTCCCGGATGAATTTATTAAAAGGTTCCGTGAACAGCTGACGCTCGTTGATTGCCAGTTCCAGGACGAATCCGTGCTCCGAAAAGCGGTCTGGTCGTGTTTTCAGGAAAAGCCCGTGGAGTTCCGCGGGCAGATGCTCTGTGATCCCGGTGCGTTTCCGAAGCCTCCGCTGAGCGGGAAACTTACCTGGAAGGTCACGCAACCGTGGGCGGAACCGGACGATAAAGGGGAACGGGCGGCAAAGAATAAGGCGCTGGAGATGATAGAGCGGCTGAAGAAAAAACAGGGCAATCAGATTCAATGAACAATCCGGATAACTGATAGTACCACAAACCCTTGTCCCCTTCAACCGTCACTCATCCCTCAGGACTACCCCACCACCACCTTATCCCCCTGCAACGGGCGGGAATAATGCGGTGATATCCCCGTCCTCAAGCGGGGTATCGAGCCCTTCCAGGAAATAGATGTTCCTGCCGTTTTTGAGGATATTGACTAAATCACGAAGGGTATCCGGGGCAGAAAAAAGAAGATCTGACAAACCCCCGTACCTCCCGGTGAGTTCGGCGAGGAGCAATCGGATGGTTGCACCTTCCGCAAGATCAATCCGGACTTCCGCATCCATGACCTCCCGCAACGTAGCGAACGATTTGACCGTAATGGTGATAATGTCTCTGGTATCGGTCATCACATTCCGTCAGCGCCGCATCCTCTTGAGTCCTTCTATTACGGCAGGATGATGCGGTATACTCCGTAATCAGCCAGCCTGCTTCCACACCTGAGCCGTGCGCCCGTTTCCTGTTATCCAAGTCCCAGTTCTTTAAGCTTAGCTGGCGTCGGCGTTCCTTCCCAGTCCCAGCCCCGGAGGGTGTAATATTCATCGAGCATTTCTTCACCCCGCCATACCTGTCCGGCTGGTGCACCTTCCTTCAGCGGCTCGTTCAGGAGCCGGGCCGGCAGGGTATCGTCCTTTCGGCTGAACCCGCGCCTGATGTTGTAGAGTTTCTGGAGGTTCCAGATCCGTTCGCCGACTTTGAGCAGTTCGGCAGCATCAACCTTCATCCCCGTGGTTGCAGTGATGAGGTCCGCATAGTCCTCCGCACCCAGTGCAAACGAGGTGAACAGGCACATCCCCGATGCATCAATGGCCGCTGTCAGGTCCTGGAATGTCTTAACCCACTGCGGTTTCCCCTTCGTAATGAACGGGTCTAGTTTCTCCGGTGATCCGAGGATCTCGGGCGAGATCATGTACCCGTACACATGGTCACCGCCACGGACCGAGGTTGCCGTCGCAAGACCATATCCCTGGATTCCTCGTGGATCGTAGGCCGGCAGTTCCTGCTTCTTGGAGCTCATCGATAATTCCGGATGCCCGTACTTCGTGGCAAACCGGAAGGAGCCTTCGGCAAGTTCGTCCCCGATATCTTCGCGCTTTGCGATCTGCTCCACCAGCTTCAGCATCCCTTTTGCGTCACCGAACCGGACCGGGTGGTTGACGTACCCTTTCTCTGCCATCTCCATCAGGCAGGCAATAGTTGTCGGGGTCGAAATCGCGTCGAGCCCATACTCGTTACAGATGTTGTTTGCCCGGGCAACGGCTTTGAGGTCATCGATCCCGCAGTCGGGCCCGAATGCCCAGTCAGGTTCGTACTCCGGACCTTCGCCGTGCTCACCGTCGAACTCGCAGACCCGGCCACACTTGACGATGCAGGAGAAGCAGCCCTTGTTCTGCTTGAGGATGGTCGAAGCCATGGTCTCCCCGGAGACCTTCTCGGCTGCCGGGAAGTGGGCGGTCTGGAAGTTCCGTGTCGGCATCACGTAGTTCTCATTGATGATATTTATGAGCACGGCCGTACCGTATTTCCCCAATGCCTGTGCGATCCCGTTCGCCTCGATCTTCTTCTTCACACGTTCCTTGACCTCAATCAGCTTCGCTTCGTCTGCCGCCTTGATGGGCAGGTCTCCCCGGGCAGCTATCGCTTTTAAGTTCTTCGACCCCATGACAGCGCCGACCCCCCCGCGCCCGGCAGCCCGAGTTTTTTCATTGATAATGCAGGCAAACAGCACGAGTTTCTCACCGGCCGGCCCGATGCAGGAGACCCGGACGCTCTTGTCGTTCAGCTCGTTTACGATTGCGTCGGTGGTCTGGCCAGTGGTCTTGCCCCATAGAGAAACCGCATCGCGGAGTTCCGCCTTCCCGTTGTCCAGGAAGAGGTAGACGGGTTCTTTGGATTTGCCACTTACGACAACCGCATCAAACCCTGCCTTCTTCATCTTCCAGCCAAAGACGCCGCCGCTGTTGGCGCTCATGGCCGTTCCCGAGAGCGGCGAGATGGTGGAAACCTCGTACCGGCTCCCGAGCGGGATGCCTGTACCGGTCAACGGGCCGGCCGCATAGACGAGGATATTCTTTTCACCCAGCGGATCGACCTTCGGATCCACCATATCGGTCAGGAGCCGGATGCCAAATCCCCTCCCGCCGATATATTGTTGCTTCAGTTCCGGTGGCGTATCCTTAATCGTGACCTTCCCTTCCGAGAGATCGGCCCAGGCTATTTTTCCTGCGTATCCGTCCATGATGATTACCAGAAGGTTACTGCATGATTCCTGTTCATATAGTTTTTTATAAAAAACAAATTATGTAACATGTTAACCGGGAGGGATTGTTAAAGGGATTTGCCGGATCCGGAATATGCCGGTTTTCATTCCCTTCATCCGGAAAAGGATGCCAGGCTTAATTGATATTATACCGATTAAATTACAGGCAAATGGCATCTTGGACGCTTATTCCCGCATAACGCTTGATATTTTTTCACAAAAAACATATGGTTTTTTACTCTGTAGAAACAGGCATAAACGGAAGTTCATACCCGAATCATGAAAATCGCAAGTGTGAGAGGGATCCCCACCACAGGTCCCCTTTGGGACATATCGGGGCATTCAGGTGTTTTCAATTATGCTTTCCATCACTGATCCGCCACGGGGGTGCCCCGTCGGAGGCGGCGGCATCATTCACAAGAGGGGGGTATGGGAACCTCAACCCCGAACATCATATCTGAAGCGGTTCGATTTTCATAGGAATTTTTTAATATAAATTTTGACGCTCTCGGAACTTTGCCCCCCGCTTTGGCAGCCCCCGGTTGCGATTGTCCCGTATTACCAGCACGCAATCATGGAGAAATTTCCCGTGCAGGTAATGCCGAGGCAGGCATCGCAATGCGCTCCTGCCTTAAATGGAGGCCGGGTTGGTGCCAGGAGTGCGATCATCACTTGAAAAGAGGTTTTCTTCGGAGCAGTTTCTTTAACAATCCGGTGAACGGTAAAATACCAAAATAGTCTAAACTCCATGAAACCGGATCCGGCTAATGAGATCCTCTTCTGTGTTTTTTTCTGAATATTTTTGCCATATCATCTTCAAGGATGTTTTGCCGGGGCTTTGTACCTTCCGGGGATGTGCGATACAATATTCTGTTGACCTCAATGGATTTCTTTGACACGCGGGGACTTTTCGGTTTGATCGCGGCGGGAGTTATCTCTCCCAGTACTAATCCGGGAGGACGATCCGGTTTCCGCTGTCCTTGTACCGGGATAATCTCATCGCGTTCGACGGTTTTATTTTGAAGATCATTTAAGAACTGTGAGAAAATTTTTTTTATTTCAGCCTGGATCTTCAACTCAAGAGAGCGGTAATCTTCCTTGGAGATTTTGAGCATGAAAATAAAAATAGTGTTAAACAATATAAGTCTTATCATCTGATATACCAACTGATTTATACCAAATGCGATAATACAATGCCTGACGATGATCGAGCCCATCACCGCAGAACAGGTCTTCGATGCCGGGATCCGGATGCAGGTATGCCAGGAAAAACCCCTTTTTTAAAAAAAACCGGTTTGTGAAGGGATGCTTCACTTCTTGATGAACGGCTTGAACACGTTCTCGTAGATCATGTCGCTGCCGGTATTGTGGAGCCGTCCGCGCTCCTCCTTCTCCTCGACATACGCCATGAGCGGGAGTTCCATG
>JGI20214J51650_10001112_pt1 | contig 17027 bp, 14 predicted proteins | sample WetSurMetagenome_FD_51650 | JGI IMG/M metagenome (IMG submission 51650) | reverse complement strand
ATTGCCGCCTCGGGAGGCTATTACATTGCTTCGGCTGCCAGTCGTATTGTCGCCAACCCGGGCACCCTTACGGGAAGTATCGGGGTGATCAGCTACTTCCCCAACCTTCGCGAACTGCTCGACAAGCTCGGTATTAGTGCAACCGTCATCAAGAGCGGCCGCTTCAAAGATACCGGCAATCCCGACCGGGAAATGACGCAAGAGGAGAAAGACCTCCTTCAGGAGACTATGGATCAAGCCCATCGGCAGTTCATTCGGGATGTTGCCCGCGGGCGCAGTCTGGCTGAGGAGGATGTGCGTAAGGTTGCCGACGGCCGGATCATCATGGGAGAAACCGCTCAGCAGATGGGACTGGTGGACGAATTGGGCAACTTTGAGGATGCCGTGAACGCCTCAGCCTTATTGGGCAAAATCGAAGGAGAACCGGACCTCATCTACGCGAAGAAAAAGAAGCGCTCGCTGCTGGATTTCCTCATTGGCAGCGAAATAAGCGAACAGATAGATGGTTATGTGAATGGCTCTTCGAACTTTCTGCGTTTTCAGGCGCCGCGCTTGCCGTGATTCCGTGCGGAGGCGCCGCTACGGAGTGTCGTCTTGCGGTTGGAAACGTTTCCTTTGCAGCACAGAGGCGCAGAGCCGACCTGATCAAGATCTCTCGGCGATCTCAGTGCCTCTGTGGCAGGTTCTTGGAAGGACCTCCGTCAGGTTTTAAAAATGCTCACATCCCCACTACCTTCCCTCAATACTTCGGGGGTGTCGCCAATCAGAGAGATGACGCTTGACGGTCTACCGGGTACGGCCCCGCCATCGATGATGAGATCTATGGCGTGCCCAAGCTTTTCCTTAATTTCCTGTGGTGTTGAGAGAATATCCTTGGTTTCGGGATTGGTGGCACTGGTGGTGATGACGGGATGCCCCAGGTCCTGGACGATGGCCAGGCATATGGCGTTGTCGGGTACTCGAATCCCGAGGGTATGACGTTTGGTCAGCATGATCTTCGGAACCAAGCGCGAACCTTCCAGGACAAAGGTGTAAGGACCGGGCAGCAGTCGCTTCATGGTTTTGTAGGCGTAGTTGGTGACCTGGGCATACTCGCTGATATTCTTCAGATCGCTGCAGATAAAGCTGAACGGTTCCACATGGGAGCGGCGCTTCAGTTGATATATCTTTTCAATGGATGCCTTGTTAAAAAGATCGCAGCCGATGCCGTAATAGGTGTCGGTGGGGTAGGCAATGATGCCTCCGTTCGCCAAAACCTCGGCCACTTGCTTGATCTTTCTCGGTTCAGGGTGCAGTGGGTTGATCTCAAGAATCATGAGCAATCCCTTTCTGGCTGAAAGTTATGAGTGAGCTTCCTTGACATTTTTCGGGAATCTCTCAACACATACAATTTTATCTTTTTCTCGCTGGAGCTCTTGACATAATTTACGGAACCAATGAAAAAAGATTCTCAGGCTTGGTCTGGGGCCAAAACCATACGTTTGGACAATACTCGTATGAAAAATGGGTTGTCAAGACAAGAAAAGGAACCCCGTATTGGATGATGCCCCGGGGAATTCAAGATTCGCGTCGGTGGACATCGGTTCTCACACCATTCGACTGCTCATCGTCGAGGTGGAGTCGGAAGGCAAAGTCATCCCCATCAACGTGGGGCGGCGCATCACCCGGCTGGCCTACAACTTTTCCAAGGGAGAGACTCTCGATGAGGAGAGTATCCAGGCGAGCATCGCTGTCCTCAAAGAATTTGCTTCTCTCATCCAATACAACCAGGTGCAAGCGGTCAGTTGCGGCGCCACGGGAGTGATTCGGCGCGCCCGCAATGCCGGTGAGTTCCTGCGAAGAGTGGAGGCGGCTACCGGGATTCCTCCTTCTATCCTCTCGGAAGAGACGGAAGCGTTTCTTGCGGCCAAGGGCATCCTGAGCGGATTACCGAAGAAGGAGCGCTTTGTCCTTTCCTTCGATCTCGGGGGCAGCAGCACCGAATTGCTCCTTATTGACACTTCCCGTGGCGAATCGCTATGGAGCACCAGCATTTTCATAGGCGCAGCCACCATCACCGAACGGCTCCTGCCCGGAGATCCCCCCGAGAGCTTCTCTGTGGCCCGTGCCATGGAAGCCATCCGGGACACTTTGCAGCCAAGCTTGCTGCAGTTGGGAGGCTTGCTTAAGGACCTCAACCTTCCATCCCTGGTCCTGCAACTGGTGGGAACTGCCGGAACGGTGACGACCCTGGCTGCCATGTTCTTGAAACTGAACGTTTACGACCCGTCCCGGGTCAACGGAATCATCCTGACCGAAACCTGGCTGACACCGTTGATCGACGTCCTTTCCACGATGCCCCGGGCCGAACGGCTGCAGCTTGCGGGGCTGGAAAATGGTCGAGAAGGCATCATCCTCGGGGGTGCGTTGATTGCTCGCGAACTGTTGCGCGGGTTGCAGCAATCCTCCCTCACCGTGGTTGACAGCGGTCTGCTTGAAGGGCTTGTGCTGGCTCTGATTGAAAGGGCATACGGCCGACCGTCGGGGTTGTCATCCACGCTAAGCTTGCGGTTGCCGGAAACGTAAGAAACCTGGTTCCTGATTCTTGATTTTTAGCTTTGGGTTGATTTGCCGGTCGCCGGCCACTGACTCCTATTTTTCAGCTAAAGGTGGAAAAAACCTATGGTAGACACAACAAAACAAATCCCGGAAGCGCTCACCTTCGATGATATTTCTCTCCTCCCGGACTATTCCGAAGTCTTGCCCAAGGAAACCTCGGTCGAGACCATGCTGACCCGGGAAATCCCTTTGCGGATACCCCTTACCAGTGCCGCCATGGACACGGTCACCGAAGCGGACACCGCAATCAGTCTGGCGCGGGAGGGGGGCCTCGGGTTTATTCACCGCAACATGTCGATCGAGCGCCAGGCTCAGGAGGTGAACAAGGTAAAGAAATCGGAGAGCGGGATGGTCGTGGATCCGGTGACGGTGGAGCCCGATCAGAACATTTCCGACGTCCTCGACCTGATGGACCGATATCGCATCTCGGGGGTGCCGGTGGTGAAGAGCGGCCAGCTGGTCGGGATCATCACCAACCGCGATCTCCGCTTTGAGACCAATATGCTGCTCAAGGTTTCCGAAGTCATGACCAAGGATAATCTGGTGACCGCCCCCCTCGGGATTTCTCTGGAAGAATCGAAACGACTCCTCCACAAGAACCGCATCGAGAAACTCCTGGTGATCGATGAAGAAGGAAGGCTGCGAGGGCTCATCACCATCAAAGACATCATGAAAATCATCAAGTATCCCAACGCCTGTAAAGACCAGCTGGGCCGTTTGCGGGTGGGAGCCGCGGTTGGCGTCAGCCAGGATATGCTGGAACGGGTCAGGGCCCTCCAGAATGCCGGCGTGGATGTTATTGCGGTGGACAGCGCTCACGGGCATTCGCTCAATGTTCTGAAAACGGTGGAACGAATTAAAGCCGAGTATCCGGAAATCCAGGTCGCTGCCGGCAACGTAGCCACGGCCCAAGGGGCGGAAAGCCTGATCAAGGCCGGCGCTGACGCCATAAAAATAGGCGTGGGACCGGGTTCGATCTGCACTACCCGAATCGTGGCCGGAATCGGGGTGCCTCAGGTGACGGCCATCCTGGAGTGCGCCAAAGTCGCGAGAGCCCATGGCATACCCATCATTTCAGACGGGGGAATCAAGTACAGCGGGGACATCGTCAAGGCCCTGGCGGCCGGGGCGGATTGCGTCATGATTGGAGGCCTTTTCGCCGGAACCGATGAAAGTCCGGGGGAAACGATTCTGTTCCAGGGACGCAGCTACAAGGTATACCGCGGGATGGGGTCCCTGGGGGCGATGAAAGAAGGTAGCCGGGATCGCTATTACCAGGATGAGACGGTTGAGCCCGGGAAACTGGTTCCGGAAGGGATCGAAGGAAAAGTGCCCTACCGCGGTTCCATCGCCGCCAGCGTTCACCAGATGATCGGAGGGCTCCGCTCCGGCATGGGGTACCTGGGATGCCGGAACCTGAAAGAACTGAGAGAGAAGGCCCGGATGATCCGCGTCACCAGTGCCGGCCTCCGCGAAAGCCACGTGCACGATGTCATTATTACGAAGGAAGCCCCCAATTATCAGGTCGACCTGAGATAGTTACAATCAAACAGGAATCCGCTCATGCCTTCCGATCATCTTCATGAAGAACGCGTTCTGATCCTGGACTTTGGCTCCCAGACCACCCAGCTGATCGCCAGGAGGGTCAGGGAAAGCCACGTCTACTGCGAGATTCACCCCTTTAACATGCCGCTGGAGAAGATCAGAGGCTACCGGCCCAAGGGCATCATCCTTTCCGGAAGCCCCGCCAGCGTCCACGACCCCGAGGCCCCCTTTTCCGATCTTGCGCTCTTTAGTCTGGGGCTCCCGATTCTGGGCATCTGCTACGGCATGCAGCTCATGTCGCTACAGCTCGGAGGCACGGTAGAGAAGGCGGATCGAAGGGAATACGGCCCGGCAACCATTGATCTGGAACATCCCGGGAAGCTTTTCGGAGATTTGGAGAGCCAAGGGGTGCGGGTGTGGATGAGCCACGGCGATCGCATCCTCCACCTTCCCCCGGGCTTCTCAGCGCTTGCCTGCAGCGAGAATTCCCCGGTGGCCGCCATGGCCGATCCGGACCGCAGCTTTTACGGCGTTCAATTCCATCCGGAAGTCGTTCATACGCCATGCGGTCGAACGGTCCTGGAAAATTTTCTGTTTCGCATTTGTCACTGCCGCCCCACCTGGACGATGAAGTCCTTTGTTGACACGGCCATTCAGGGCATGCAGGAGCGGATCGGCCCGCATCAGGTGATATGCGCTTTGAGCGGCGGGGTCGATTCCTCGGTCGTTGCCGTTCTCCTGCACAAGGCCATCGGCTCGCGTCTCCACTGTATATTTGTCAACAACGGCCTGCTGCGCAGCGGGGAGGCGGAGAGCGTGCGCCGGATCTTTCAGGACCACTTCGAGCTGAATCTCATCTATGTGGATGCTTCCGAGCGCTTTCTGGAGCGCCTCCGGGGCGTCATCGACCCGGAGCAAAAGCGCAAGATCATCGGCAACCTTTTCATTGAACTCTTCGAGCAGGAAGCCGTCCGCATCCCCAGTGTCAAATATCTCGCTCAGGGAACCCTCTACCCGGACGTGATCGAAAGCGTTTCCTTCAAAGGCCCGTCGGCCACCATCAAGACTCACCACAACGTGGGCGGGCTGCCGGAGAAGATGCAGTTCGAGCTCATCGAGCCCCTGCGGGAGCTCTTCAAAGACGAGGTGCGGCTGGTCGGCCGCGAATTGGGGTTGCCCGAACAGGTGGTCATGCGTCACCCCTTCCCCGGACCCGGCCTAGCCATTCGCCTCATCGGTGAGGCTAGCCCCGAAAAGCTGGAAATCCTCCGCGAAGCCGACCTGATCATCCTCGAAGAAATGGCGGCTTCAGGGTGGTATGATCGCGTCTGGCAGGCCTTCGCCGTGCTCCTGCCGGTGCAGACGGTCGGCGTTATGGGGGATGAAAGGACCTACGATCAGGTGGTTGCGGTCCGCGTGGTGGAGAGCCTGGACGCCATGACGGCTGATTGGGCGAGACTGCCCTATGAATTGCTCCAGAGGATCTCCAATCGCATCATTAACGAAGTCAAGGGCGTGAATCGCGTCGTTTATGACATCTCTTCAAAACCTCCCAGCACCATCGAGTGGGAATAATTATGGGGATAAGAGGGCTTTTGGGGAGGACGGGTTTTCCAACCCGCCAATAATGCACCACTGAGTGGGAATGATGAAAGGAAGCCGCGACCCCGCCACAATTTATAATGAGACCCATCGGTTTTACCGCTATCAGCACCAGGATAAGGAAGGCTGGGTTTCTTTTCAGACCCGATATCGTGAGACCGATCTCTGGATCAGGGCCAAACGTTCGCTGGAAAAGGAAGCCCTGGCCGCCGTTCTCAATTGCCGCCGACAGCTGGAGGAATATATTTCCCGGTTCCCCGGCTTTTTACACTCCCTGAGCCCTCTCCCCGACGATCCGCTGGCGCCCCCCCTGGTGCGTCGGATGCTGCACGCCGCGCAGCAGGCCGGGGTGGGCCCCATGGCCGCAGTGGCCGGAGCGATCGCCCAGTCGGTAGGGATCACCTTAAGCCCCCTGACCCAGGCGATCATTATCGAAAACGGCGGCGATTGTTACTTGAACCTGCAGGAGGACGTCACCGTGGGGGTCTTCGCCGGTCCGGATTCCCCCTTCACCGGCAACATCGCCCTACGCTTCACGGCAGACCGCTTCCCGCTCGGCATCTGCACCTCTTCGGGAACCGTGGGACCTTCCCTGAGCTTCGGAAAAGCCGACGCGGTAACGGTTGTTTCCCGCGACGCAGCCTTGGCGGATGCCGCCGCCACGGCCCTCGGCAACCTTGTCAAAACCCCTCGTGACATCAACAAAGCCCTGGACCTCGCACCGCAAATCCCGCTCGTCGAAGGCGCCTTGATCGTTGCCGAAGACAAGATCGGCATCTGGGGCAACCTGGAACTTGTCGCGGTATAGCAGGCCACCGGGACAGACTCTTCCTCATTTGGGTTGTCGCCTTTTATATTTGTGCCAGAAGAAGGTAGCTTCATGCCTTTCCCAGGCCATGTTGAATGGCAATCACTGCGGCCTGAGTCCGGTCCGAGTTTTCCGGCTTGGGCAAAACGGCGCTAACCTAATTTCAGAACTCTTGATCCGGAATAAGATCAAAACTGGTGAAGGATTGGTAATCCGCGCGGTGACGATTTTCGAAGAGCCAATCGAAGAGCTTTCCCCAGGAAACATCAAGGCGGTTTTTCTTTACCATCTCCTTGTGAAGCCAGGCCCTGACTCCTGAGTGCTTTCCAAACGATGTTTGTTCCTTAGTGAGCACAGCGGACAACGAGTAGAAACACGCATAGTAGGAACGGTTCACGGCAGCATCGAGCATCCCCGCCTCCCGTAGCAGCTTTGCAGCTCTTAGCGCCTCATGCGCTTTTCCCTCTCAGTTCCGGACCAGGATCTCTCTTCGCTCTTCATCACTCACGTTGTCCTGTGTCATGCAACCCAGGCTCCATCCCTGGAAATTTCCTTGTAGATGGGCATAGCAGTAAACAAACTACTATTCCATTCTTCAAGGGTGGTATCCAGTGTGCTGAAGATCACATCATAGGTCATTCCGACATCGAAAAGCCTGTCACTCACAGCACGTCGCTCTTGCCACGAAAGAGGTCTGCTCGTGAGGAGCAAAAGATCGATATCCGATTCGTCGTCACTATCACCGCGTGCTTTGGAGCCGAATACCAGGACACTCTCGACGGGAAAAAGCTCCTTCAGGATTGTAGAAGCGACCAGAATGGCTTTGCGATCCCGCTCGTCCATCTTCATATCCAATCCTATCAGAAGGGAATGATGAAGATGGAGGGAATTCTCTGAATCCCTCGGAAAAAATAATGAAGAGCTCGTCCAATCGGGACGTGATTCCCGGCAAGTGCTGGTTATTGACACCAAAATTGTGATTGGTTTTGCCCCTTTATCTTCACCTTGACCAAGAAATACCGATCTCTTACACTAAATTAGACGCTTGGTTGCTCTCTCCGGGAATTGCTGGTTGAGCATGGTGAAGAAAGAATACCTTTGGGGGAAAGACTGATGGAGGAATAATCAATGCCAGTGTCTATTCGCACCAAGTTTATGGGGATTCTTGCGCTCCAGATGATTGCCGTGGCTCTGGTAGCGTGGCTGGGTATTGCCGGGATGGGCGAGATGAATATGAGAATCAAGGCGATCTATGAGCACCAGTTCGTGCCGTCCCGCATGATCGCCGGCGCCAACAGTGATCTCACTGCCTGGAAAAGGGCCATCCTCAATCACCTGCTCGCTGAAAATGGCGAAAACATGGAAGCTTATGAACCGATTATCAACCGGCATCAGAACGCTTTTTTTCGTGAGCTTGAGTCTTTCGCGGCGATGACAACGCTGTCCGGCGAAGAGACGGGAGTTCTCAAGAATATACAGGGAGAATTCTCGCGGGCCATACCGATCCGAGACCGTTTGCTGACGCTCTCGCGGGAGGGACGGGCAGAGGAGGCGCAAGATCTGCTTGATAACGACCTCCGGCCCATTGTGGAAACCATCGATAAGCACATGGCCGCCTTTCTGGGCCTGCAGGAAACCCAACTGATTGAGGCCCAGAGGACTGCCGAGGATCGCTACCGTCATGATTTGAACCGAATCTTCCTGATCCTGGGAACCGTCTTTCTCGTTTCCCTCCTCCTTAATCTGCTCATGTCGGAAGCCATTATCAAATCGATACGACGGTTGCTGAAGGGTGCCAGGGAGTTTGGCCGGGGAAATCTGGAGTATCGGGTCGAAGTCAAGTCCCGGGATGAGATCCAGGAGTTGGCCTCAGCGTTCAATTCCATGGCCGCGAAGCGCAAGAGCGCCGAAGATCAGCTTCGCAGCAGCAGCGAAAAGCTGAAACTTTTCGCCTATTCCGTGATCCACGACCTCAAGAGCCCGGCCATCGGCATTCATGGACTCACGGCCCTGCTCCACAAACGTTACCGAGGCGTCCTCGATCACCAGGGGGAGAAATTCTGCGACCAAATACTCAAAGCATCAGAGCAGGTGGTGGCGCTTGTCGAGAAAGTAAACACCTACATTGCCACCAAAGAGATGCCTTTGAAGGTTGAACCAATCGACTCCCACGAGATTTTCCAAATGATAAGGGATGAATTTTCCGCCCAACTGAGCATCCGTCAGGTAGACTACTCATGGACCGAGACGGCACCGTTGGTGAAAGCAGACAGACTGTCACTCCTGAGAATTTTTCGAAACTTGGTGGATAATGCCCTGAAGTATGGCGGCGAGCAACTGAGTGAGATCCGCATAGGATACGAAGAGTCTTCTGATTTCCACGTCTTTTCAGTGTGTGACAATGGGGTGGGAATCAACACGGAAAACCCCGAAAAGCTTTTTGCTCTCTTCCAGCGTCATGAGACCTCCAAAGGAATTGCTGGAACGGGGTTGGGATTGGCAATCGTCAAGGAGATCGTGGAAAGCCATCAAGGTGAGGTATGGGCCGAGCCTGGATCAGAACAGGGAGTGAGTTTTTTCGTTACTATCTCGAAAAAACTCTGAGGCCAGACTCTATGGTATAAGCCAAAGTCAAATTCCCATTGGCGAGGCTGTCTGGCGTGACACTCACCTTGGCACCAGGATTGTGGTGCGGCAAATGCTCACACTTCCCAAGGACCTGATATGCTTCAATTCAGGGAGAAGATCTCCCATCGCTTTTTCTTGGCTATCATGTTGATCGTGGTGATCCCGATCGGGATCATGGGCTATGAGAGCTATATGCTGACAAAGAGGACCCTCACTACCTTCGCTTTCCAGCACATGGCCACCATAGCCGAAAACAAGGCCAATCATCTTGATTCCTGGCTCGAGGAGCGGTTGGACGATGTCGGAATCCTGGCGGGCCTTCCCGTCATCCGGGAGGCGTGCCTGAGATATTCTGAAAGCATGGAAGGTCCCTCTGAAATACCGACAAACATGCTCAAGGATACCCTGGACCTGATCGAGGGCACTTCTCCTTCCTATGAGAACATCTACATGCTGCTTCCGGACGGGAGAGTTCTTTCTTCGACCCATCCCGATCTTGTCCACACTCAGGGCTTTTATGAACAGGGACTGACGGAGCGGCTGCGCTCAAGTGAAGAGCCGGTGCTGGGGCCCGTGTACCAGTATCCCGAAAAGAAGGGATGGCACGTTCAGCTTGCAGCAGAAATCAACGGCCCTCACGACAGGACGCTTGGCTTCATTGTGGCCGTTTTGGATCTCTCGAAGACCATCGATCCCATCATGGTGGAGCGGATCGGACTTGGCGAAACCGGGGAAACCTACCTGGTCAACAAAGCTCGGCGCATCATTTCCGAGTCCCGGTTCCTGGACTATACCGAAACCGTCGATCAGAGCTTTGATACCCACGGGATAAGGTCCGTTCTGGAGGAAAAGAAGGGCACGGCTGTCTATGAGAATTACATGGGCCGGGAGGTACTTGGCTCCTATGTCTGGCTGCCGCGCTACGAATGGGGGATTCTGGCCGAGATGGAGACCGACGAAATCTTGTGGCCACTCACGTGGATCAAAACTATCGGCGTTTGCACCTCAGTGCTTGTGGGTCTCATTTGCCTCTTGATGGCCTTTGTGGTGAGCAGACGGGTTTCGATGCCCATCGTCCAGGTGGCGGATGCCGCGGAGAGGATGGCAGAAGGAGACCTTGAACAGCAAATCCCTTTTTCGAGCAAGGATGAAGTGGGACGGCTGGCCGCAAGCTTCAATGTGATGGCGCAGCGACTCGCTCAATCCGTCACTTCCCTGCGCCAGAAGGAGGAATCACTTGAGAAGGCCTACAACGAGCTGATTGCAGCCCAGGAACAGCTCCTGCGCTCGGCGCGGATGGCGGCCATAGGAGAGCTGGTGGCAACGGTAGCCCATGAGATGAGGAGGCCCCTCTCCTCGATCAGGCTCAACCTCCAGATCATCGGGCGATCCCTGGGCAAGGAAACGGTACTCCACGAACACTTCGAAATCGCCTTCGATCAGGTCGTGCAAATGGAGCGTATGTTATCGGACTTACTTAACTACAGCAAGCCACTGGAAATCCATAAGAAGGACGTCTCCGTCGAGGCCCTGATCGATGAATGCCTGCAGGAGCTTGAGGGTGAATTGTCTTCCAGGAAGATCGAAGTGGAGCAAAGGGTCGCGCCGAGCCTACCGCCTATCATCGGCGATCCTGACAAAATAGAGCAAGTGCTGATCAACGTTTTGAAGAATGGGTTGGAGGCCTCGCCCCAAAATGGGCGGATCCTGGTGTCCGCGGCTGCGGAAGTGAACTCTTCCGGCGCCACGATCACCATTAACGTAGCTGATCAAGGCGCCGGCATCTCTCAGCGGAACCTCAAGTTTATCTTTAAGCCCTTTTTCACGACGAAGAAGATGGGAACCGGCCTGGGACTCCCCATAGTTAAGAAAATCATGGACGCACACCTTGGAAGCATCTCCATTGAGAGCGAGGAAGGTAAAGGGTCCACGGTGCGGTTGACGTTCCCGAGTGTAAGAGGTGTCGAATGAAGCGGATCATGATCGTCGATGACGACACCTCTCTCACCCGGACCCTGGATCTCTATTTCCGAGGCAAGAACTACGATGTGTCCATATTCAGAACGGCTCGGGAAGCCCTTGAGCGCTGGCGAGTGCGGGAGCCCGACCTGATCCTGCTTGACGTGCAACTGCCGGACATGGACGGCCCGGAAGTGCTGGAAAATGCCAAAAGAGAGGAGTTGGCCGGCGAAGTCGTCATGATCACCGCCTTTCATGACACGGAAGCAACACTGAAAGCCATCAAGCTGGGGGCTGCCGATTACCTCTACAAGCCCATCGATCTCGATGCCCTCGATTCGTTGCTTGAAACCATTCTTCTCCAAAAGGCCGAGCGTGAAAGGCGGGCAAGACTCAGCCACGTCATCTCCAAGTCTCACAAGCCCAACCAGATCATCGGCCGCAGCAAGGCGATGCTCGAAGTCATCAAAGCCATTGCCCAGGTAGCTCAAACGCCCGCCAGCGTGCTTCTGGAGGGCGAAACGGGAACGGGAAAGGAGCTCGTTGCCCAGACCATCCATCAGGAGTCGGCGCCCGAAGACCCCTTCGTTGCCATAAACTGTGCCGCCATAGTGGAAAATCTACTGGAGAGCGAGCTCTTTGGCCATGAACGGGGGGCCTTCACCGGAGCGACCCACCGAAAGATCGGAAAACTCGAGATCGCCGGTAAGGGAACCGTCTTCCTGGACGAGATCGCCGAGTTTCCCGTGGAGCTCCAGGCCAAGCTCCTGAGGGTTCTTCAGGAGCGCGAATTCCAGCGTGTGGGCGGGCTACAAGCCATCCCCATGCAAGCACGCGTCATCGCCGCTACCAATCGGAACCTGGAGGCCATGGTTGAAGAGGGCGCTTTTAGAGAAGACCTCTACTTTCGCCTCAAGGTTTTTGTGATCCCCATCCCTCCTTTGCGGGAGCGTGCCGAGGATATCATTCCTCTCACGGAATATTTTGTTCATCTCTTGAATCGGGAGATGGGCAAGAAGGTTTCCCGTATTCCGCATACTCACCTCGATGCATTGGCGTCCTACGGCTGGCCCGGCAATGTGCGGGAGCTCCAGAACGTGCTTCGCCGCGGGATGATTGTCTGCAAAGGCGAGCTTCTCGAGCTCAATGAGAGCTGGATACAGAAAAAGGATCTGCCGCCGAAGGTGGAGTCGCAGAACGTCGCCAAACCCGACGAGGAAGAAGAGCTGCAGAGCCTGGATGAGGTTGAAGAGGCGCACATCATGAAGGTCCTGCGACATACCCGAGGAAATTACGGGGAGGCCTGCAGAATACTGGGCATCAGCCGCCCCACCCTTCGCCGAAAAATCAGCGAATACAACCTGCTCGTGGAGTTGGATGATTGATCCTGAATTTCATGTGGCGAGGCAAGAAGCCTGGAACATTGATGGATACCGGCCTCAGTCAACGACAAGCCTCATTTCATCCTGCCGGATGCCGGATCCGGTTCCGGTCACGCAGTAGCCTTGAGAGATGGCTTGTATTGAACAAAGTGTCCACTCGATACAAGAAAACGATCCCTGGATTGAACATTTTGTTCCACCGCCCCACATAACCCTCCCGCACAAGTACTCCTCCCCAAGTCAACAGACCATCAGCGTCCCAGACGGAGATGTTCGTCGAAGCCTCGCGATGCATGAAACAATAGTGATGCCACCCTGCGACGGGGTTATCCACACTGTCAGCGATTGTGCAAAGGTGGCTGGCATTTTGCTTGCAACATAATCTTGCGACACAGGAACAACCGAATTCAGCGGTTCATCCCCTGTGGCGCGCTCCACCTCAAAATCGGCGGAGCAAGAACCTGTTGCACGATACTTCAAGGGAGAGAGATGGATGAGAGAAGCCGTAAGAGTAACCGATCATCTGTCAGCGGACGAAATAAAGATGCGGTTGCAGATGACCGGAGGGTTCTTTCGGGCACAGAAGTGGCTTGTGATCTACAATGCCATTGTCGATCCGAGGCCGGTTTCTGAAATAGCAAAGCATACCGCGCTCTCGGAAGGGACGGTACACAGGATCATAGCCGAGTACAACTCGCTTGGGCCGGAATCCTTCGAAGACAGGACGAAGAGAGGCAGTCCATACGGAAGAACTGCGGAGCGCCTGAGAAGTATCTTCATCTAAATTGGGGGACATGATTTCTGTAAAATATGTCCATGGCAAGAGCAGTGCATGTGGATTGCTCCGAAGCCTGGATAATGGAAACAAGTGATGAAAGGAACCGACGGATGAGCAAGAAGATGCATCTACTCCTTGTATTTTCAACCCTGTTTGTTTTTGGAATGGCCACATTCATCGAGTCGAGCGCCTGGGCGAAAGCCGGCGGCGGGGGCTCCGCGGGGAGCCGTGGGAGCAAAAGCTTCTCTTCCCCTCAGATGCCATCGAGCCCTTCCCCGGGCTCACCGGGCATGAGCACGCCCGGGCGAAATCCTCTACCTACCGGCTCCACTCAGCCATCAGGTGGGTTTCTTAGCCGGAGCCCCTTTATGCAGGGCTTGGCGGGAGGACTTGCCGGAGGAATGATAGGAAGTCTCCTTTTTGGCGGCACGGGCCACGCCTCTCCGGGCGGTGTTGCGGGTGGCAGTATAGGCTTCTTCGAGATCGCTCTGCTGGGGCTGCTTCTGTACCTGGCATACAGATTCTTTAAGAAACGTCGAGTGCAGAACGCTCCTGTATCGGCTTACTATTCCGACGGAGGCTCCCCTCAACCGGGTGCCTCCTTAAGCTATCTTCAAACTGAAACCCAGTACGGTTCCATCCCAGCTTCGGCGCCGGCACCCGGCTACGGAGAACTGGGGCGAGGACTCGATCACATCAAGCGCAGCGATCCCGCTTTCGAAGAGGATCGTTTCAAAGACACCGTGCAGGACCTTTTCTTCCGCATTCAGGCGGGATGGACGAACCGAAGCCTTGATGGGATCGAAGGCATCCTTACCGATGAGATGGCCACGTTTTTCCGGCGCGAATTTGAGTCCATGAGGCAAAAGGGCCTGATCAATCGCCTGGAGAACATCGCCATCCGCAAGGTGGAGCTCGCCGAAGCGTGGCAGGAAGCGGGCAAGGACTACGTCACCGTTCTCATTACGGCCAACCTGCTCGATTACGTGGTGGATGCGACAACCCGCGAGGTGGTGGAAGGAGACAAACTCAACCCGGTTAAGTTCCAGGAGCTCTGGACACTCTGCCGCGATATTGGCTCAGCGAGATGGCAGCTCTCGGCCATCAATCAGTTGGAACGATGACTTTTCTTGGGTTTGGGGGAGTCATGGGGAGCTTCATCTTCTCGCTCGTTGACCCCATCGCAGCCGCGCTTGTTCAGCTCCCCATCTCCAGATCTCTTGTATAGCTGGTCGATGAGACGGAGTCTGGCTTGTCTGAGAGCCCGGGTACTCTGTAAGCACTCTCTAGAAAATGCACTGCGGGACAGAACGGTTCCCGACGCATGAGAATCCTGCACCGGCTCACATGTTGATCGGCAACCCTCTGCGGGATGTTACCTTGATTACACCCATGGCGCATCGGATGACGACCGGATATCCCAAAGCGGGGCAGCTTTTAGTGGCCTAACAGCAGCTTTCCCGCTATCAGCCGACTGATCTTCCGGTGATAAACGAACCAACGTGATGAACTCTGCCTCAGCTGGGGCGTTGGAGAGATAAGACTTCAATGCCGGTTCTGGTTGAGAGAGAATGTCTGAGCAAGGGAAACCCTTGCAGAAAGGAGAGGGACCATGCAGCAACGTTATGATCCCCAGCAACAGTTCGAGAAACTAATCGAGGAACTGCGGAACCGCTTCCGTGGCTTCAAAGGCTGGCGGCTGGCCGCCGGCATAGTGGGAGCGTTCCTATTCATCTCCCTCTGGTCCACCTGGTTCACCGTACAGCCTGAAGAAACGGGAATCGTCCAACGCTTTGGAGCGGTGCAGCGTACGGTTGGGCCCGGCCTGCACTTCAAGTTCCCGGACGGCATCGAGACGGTCCGTATGGTTCCTACAGCCCGCGTGCTCAAGGAGGAATTCGGTTTTCGATCGAGTGCCTCCGCCGGCGGGCAGCGGACCCAACTGGATGACAGGACGAACAAAGATGTTTCCCTTATGCTCACCGGGGACCTCAATGTGATCGATGTGAAATGGATTGTTCAATACCGGATTGAAGACCCGATCCACTTTCTTTTCTCGGTTCGCAACACCCAGCAGACGATCCGGGACATCTCCGAGTCGGTTATGCGCCGGGTGGTCGGCAACCGCTTGGGGAGCGATGTTCTCACCGTTGGTCGCGTGGCCGTTTCCACCGAGGTGAAGGAAGAGATGCAGAAGATTCTGACCGAATACCAGGCCGGGGTTCGTCTGGTTACGGTGGAACTGCAGGATGTGACCCCGCCGGATCCCGTCAAGCCGGCCTTCAACGAGGTGAACGAAGCGCGCCAGGACCGGGAGCGGTCGATCAACCAGGCTCAGGAACAGGCCAATCGGGAGATCCCGAAGGCGCGGGGTGAGGCGACCCGGACCATCAGCGAAGCCGAGGGCTATGCCCTCGAGCGGGTCAACCGGGCCACCGGCGAGGCCACCCGGTTCCGTGCCATCCTGGAGCAATACAAGGGTGCCCCGGAGGTCACTCGCCGCCGCCTCTATCTGGAGGCCGTGGGCTCCATCCTGCCCGCGGCAAAGTCCTTGTACATCGTGGACAGTGACCAGAAGGCCATGGTGCCGTGGCTTTCGATGGATTCGGGTAAATCGCCTGAGGCAGATGGGAGGAAGCCATGAACAATAATATGAAACTCGGACTCGGGCTTGTTGCCCTGGCGCTCCTTTTTGTTCTCTCGGGCGCCTTATATACCGTCGAAGAGGGCCAGCAGGCCATTGTTCTTCAATTTGGCCGACCCGTCGGAGAGCCGGTGACCGATGCAGGGCTTCACTTCAAGCTCCCGTTCATCCAGGATGTGCGCCGTTTTGAGAAGCGCCTCCTCATCTGGGATGGGGAACCCAATCAGATCCCAACCAAGGGGCGGGAATTTATCTGGGTGGACACGACGGCGCGCTGGCGAATCGCAGACGCCAGGAAGTTCCTGGAAAGCGTCGCTACCGAGGCCGGAGCCCAGTCGCGTCTGAACGATATCATTGATTCCGTGGTCAGGGACCAGGTCTCTGCCAGTGAACTGGTGGAACTGGTGCGAAGTGCGTCGTGGGAGGTTCCTCCGGGGGAAGTTCTGGAAGAGGTTCCCGCCGAGGTGCAAGAGGAGCTCAAGAAGAAGATCGCTCGCGGGCGTGAGGAGATCACCCGGACCATCCTGGCGGAAGCCCGGAGGATCATCCCCCAGTACGGGATCGAACTGGTGGATGTGCGCATCAAGCGGCTGAACTACGTGGAGAGCGTCCAGCAGAAGGTGTATGCCCGGATGATCTCGGAGCGGATGCGGATTGCCGCGCAGTTCCGCTCCGAAGGGGAAGGCCGGAGCGCCGAGATCCTGGGGACCATGGAGAAGGAGTTGCGCCAGATCCGCTCCAACGCCTATCGCCAGGTCCAGGAGATCCGGGGGAAAGGCGATGCCGAGGCCACTCGCGTCTATGGAGAAGCCCATGGAGCCGATCCTGAATTCTTCGCCTTCTCGCGCACCCTGGAGGCTTACAAGGAGGGGCAGAACAACAACTCGGTGATCATCCTCACCACCGACAGCGACTACTACCGCTACCTAAAGGAAGCGCAACCAACCCCCGGGCGGGCGAATCGCTAGGGTTCGGGACTTATGCCTAACAGTCATGAACCGGGGGCACTGGTTCACCCCCAGTGATGAAAATATCGCCTAAGTTTTGGCTAACCTTTTGTTATGATGTTAAAAACTGACATTT
>JGI20214J51650_10001110_pt1 | contig 17048 bp, 14 predicted proteins | sample WetSurMetagenome_FD_51650 | JGI IMG/M metagenome (IMG submission 51650) | reverse complement strand
GCGCCGTTTGGATATCCGAGCAGGCTGAAGATGGCAAACATCAGCAGAGCCAAAGCAGGTGGAATGAAGACCGTATGGCTGATCTTGGGATCGTTGAAGACCTGCTTGAGCAGATAGTAAGTGCTCTCCAGGTTTGGACTCTGTTTGATCAGCACCCGGCGCACTCCGTCTACTCTGACGCGAGAATGGATGATGGGAAGAATTGCTTCGTCCTCGGCTCCGTCCGAGACCACAATCACTCCAGAGGGATGCAGGCGCTCCAGCAAAACATCCAGCTCTGCGGCAAGCTTGCTGTCCGAGACCAATCCCACCTTCAGGTCTCCAGCCAGGGAGGCGATCTCCACGGTCTTGCCGGCGAGCGCAAGCTCGTCATATACCTTTATACCACCGAAGATGGTATTGACATCCGAATCCTCCGGGTCGGCCATGCCGAGCTTTAGAGCAGCATCGATATTGGCCTGCCTGCCTACAACCGGACTTACGACTCCGCCCTTGCGGCCCAGATCGTTGTCGCGGTCAATACAGAGCACCAGGACATCCATAGACTACTATTTGAAAAGATTGTACTTAAATGATTCTGTAGAGAGAAGATATATATCTGTTCCATTCGAATCATACATTATGCGGATATCTCCTGGAAGACAAACGATCCTCACACTGGCGGTGCTGACAATGATCTGCATCTCCCTTGCAGATGCATTTTCATTAGATATGCCCACCACGCAAAAATATGCAGATACATATAATAAACAGATCGAGAATGTCCCTTCTGTTTTAAAAAGCATGATCGGCAGCGAGAAGGTCAATATAATAGTAACCCGAGAAGATGGCAGCGATTTTCAAGTGGGCATGGACATCGTGAGCGGAAGAATCGAGAGGACGGTTGAAGGCGGCATCAGCGACCCCACAATCGTAATAACCACCACACAGGGCGCCCTGGGCGAGGTGGTAAAATCGACGGATCGAATAGCTGCTTTCAAGAGTCAGGCAGATGCAGGCCAGATTAGCTTTGTGGGAAACAGCTGGCTGGCAAATGCCAAGATCAAGGCCCTTCTCTCCAGCACCAGCTTCCTGCAGTTCTGCTACGACCTGTTCTTCAGCTAGCGAAGAAGATCTATATTTTCTTTTATTATCTTCAAAGCTCTCAATGTCAACGATATCGTTGCTGGTGCCGATGGAAGCATTGACCGCGGTAGCGCAATCCCTTGCCTTTGCCCACCGGCCTGGATTCCCAAATCAATTCACCGCACCTGGGATTAAAGACACATTATTTGAAACTGATTAATAAGCAAATTAACTTGTTTTTCACAATAGAAAACAATATAGTCTCATTTGACCAATATGCCTGTTGAAATGTACGATCTGATCGTTGCGGGTGCCGGACCGGCGGGATCGACGGCTGCAAGAGCGGCGGCTTTGCGGGGACTGGACACGCTTATCCTGGAAAAGCAGACCTTTCCCAGATACAAGCCCTGCGGGGGCGCTCTTTCCAGCAAAGCGACTGCAATGCTGGACTTTTCGCTTCCCGGCAGCATTTGCGAGAGGGCAATAACTGGTGCGCGTGTTCATTTTAAGGATCGGGTATTGGAAAAGCACAAGGGGTATAATCTCACCACTTTGATAGATCGCTCTCGATTTGATGACCTCCTCCTTCAAAAGGCGCTGGCGGCCGGAGCCGGAATAGAAACCCAAAAGGTCACGGACTACTCGGAAAAGGACGGCTTTGTCTCGGTCAAGACCGATGAAGGAACTTATCAGAGCAGATTTCTGGTGATCGCCTCGGGCTGCCAGGATGGACTGAGGAGCCGAATCCGTGGCAGGGACAGGAGAGATTGCATGGGAGTATGCCTGGTCGCCGATATCAAGGAGGATGATGAGAAGATAAGAGCACGCCTGGCTGATATACTGGACATTCACTTCGGAGTGGCAGAGGGAGGCTACGGGTGGATCTTTCCTCACCGGGGATACTATTCGGTGGGAATAGGCGGCATCTCTTCTCGCCTGCATCATCCGCGCCGAGCCATGTTGCAGTTTCTCAGGAAGAATGGCTTTTCTGAGGGGCAGGAGCTTCACGGCCATCAGATACCTCAGGGCGGCAATAAGAGGAGATCCGCCCAGGGCAGGGTTCTTCTGGCCGGGGACGCTGCCGGGTTTGTGGATGCGTTCACCGGGGAGGGCATCTACTATGCGCTCGCCTCTGGCAGGATAGCCGGTCAGGTGATTGTAGAAGCATCCGCCCAGGAAGCTGCTCAGGTCTACGAGAGGAGATGCGAGAAGGATTTCGGCTCAGAGCTGAGGTATGCCCTGTTCTTCTCTAAAATGATGCACCGCTATCCGGAAACATTTCTGCGCATCCTTGCCTGCCAGGAAGAGGTTTTGGACAGGTATATCGAGATTGCAGCCGCCAGGATATCTTACAGGGATTTTATGCGCTGGCTGATTCCCCGGCTTCCCATGAACCTGTTGAGGACTCTGTAATCAGGAAAGAATCAGGAAAAAGAGGTCTAGGTGAAGACCTCCCCGGTCCTCACCTTGCCGGACTTTTCAACCGGGGAGACGAAGATTCTGCCGTCCCCGAACTTTCCGGTCCGCCCGGCATCGCAGATGGTCTTCATGACCGTCTCGGTCTCATTGTCTGCTACATACAGTTCCAGCTTGAGCTTGGGAAGCAGATCCACCTCCATGGTTCCGCCCCGGTATTGCAGCTTGATGCCCTTCTGCTCGCCCCGGCCCAGAACCTCAATTACAGTCATAGCGATAATGCCCTTCTCTTCCAGGGCCTTCTTGATCTGCTCCAGCCTCTCCGGCCGCACTATGGCTTCGATCTTTTTCATTTTCATTCACCGCTTTGGCGCCTTTCAGGCAATTCACGCATAGGCCTTCTCGCCGTGCTGGGAGATATCAAGGCCAACGTATTCCTCTTCCTCAGTGACCCTCAATCCCATTACCCGGTCAACGATCCTGGCCAGGATGTATGTCACGACGAAGGCATAGACAACTGATGCACCGGCAGCCATTATCTGTACAGCGAATTGATTAAAGTTGCCGTAGATCAGGCCAGTATAGCTGTTGATTGAGGCGGTGGCGAATATGCCCGTGGCAATCGCTCCCCAGAGGCCGCCCATGCCGTGCACCGCCCAGGCATCGCAGCTCTCATCCAGGCCGTGACCGACGCGGTAGAGCAGGGCCATGTAGCAGAGCACACCGGCAACAGCGCCGATGACGATGGCTCCGGTAACATCAACATATCCCGCAGCAGGCGTTATGGCCACCAGGCCCGCTATTCCTCCACTCACCATTCCCAGAGCGCTGGGCTTTCCTTTCATCCAGCTGGCCAGAAGCCAGGTGATCGCTCCGGCAGCAGCCGAGGTGTTGGTGACCAGAAGGGCGGAAGCGGCAAGGCCGTTGGCCCCGAGGGCGGAGCCGGCGTTGAAGCCGAACCAGCCGAACCAGAGCAGTCCGGCGCCGATCATGGCCATGGGAATGTTATGGGGCTCCATGATGTATGAGCCGTAGCCGATTCTTTTTCCTATGACCAGGGCGATGGCCAGAGCGGAAAAGCCGGAGCTGATGTGCACCACAGTTCCGCCGGCAAAGTCGAGAGCACCCATCTGGGCCATCCAGCCGCCAGCCCAGACCCAGTGAGCCAGCGGATCATAGACCAGAGTGGTCCAGAGCAGAGCCAGCACAATGAACGAACTGAGCCGGACTCTTTCCGCCACGGCTGAGGTGAGGATGGCTAGCGTCACAGCGGCAAAGACCAGCTGGAAGGCCACATAGATCAGATGGGGAATATTTCCCGCCAGTGGCGCTTCGCCCAGACCCACGCCATGTAACGCAAAGTAGTTCAGCCCGCCGATGATCCCGGATATGTCTGAGCCGAAGGCCAGGCTGTAGCCGAACAGCACCCATTGTATGCTGGCTATGGCAAAAGCCAGGAAGGACAGACCGATCATCGAGACGACGGTCTTGCTGCGCACCAAGCCGCCATAGAATAAACCCACACCTGGCGTCATGAGCATGACCATGGCTGTTGAAACCAGAACCCAGGCTGTATCTCCACTATTTATCACCAACTGCATCACCCTCAATAAATTGTATAGCTTGACCTATTAAATTTTTGTATTAACTCAGCGACCTGTGCAAAGATCCATCCGCACATTGCATCAAGTGCCTTATCGGAAGCAGTTAAAAGGGTATTTAATAGAAAATCAGAATCCATCAGATCTATTCATACCCATTCATAACCGGAAAAACCCTGCAATCGCCTGCAATCTGATTTTAAATCTAAATATATTTTTGAGAACATTTCTTAAAGCTGCATAAAATAGCGATTTAAGTATGAATGCGGATCTTGAAGGAGTCTAAGTAATAATTATGATATTAATATAGTTATCTTTTAAGTCAGTTGACAATGACCACTGAGAGATGCGCTGAAGAGAAATAGAACGCAGAGAACCAGAAATCCGTGAACTGGAAAGCAGAGAACTGAAGTGAATATAGCTGGATTGAAGGCAACTGCAAAGATGTGAAATGAGCCGAGAATAACTGGAGCGAAGCGAAATAAACCGAGAAGAAAAATGGACGCGAAATAGTAATATGCATCCCATAGACGCAGGCAGAGGTCGCCGCTCTGGATGATCCTGGGGACGCTATCTATCTCCGTCCGGGTCCGCGCCCAGGCCCCAACTCAAAACATCTTCTGCGCCGGCATGCTGAGCGATCTTTCCCTGCTCCAGAAGGCAGGCCTGATCTCCCATGCTGGCCACATCCCTCAGGTCATGAGTCACAATGATGCAGGGCACAGCGCAGGCGCGAATCGTCTCCCTCAGCTCCCGCCTCATGGTGGCTTGCTTTCGGACGTCCAGGGCGGAAAGCGGCTCATCCAGCAGAAGGAGGCGGGGCTCGATGATGAGCGCTCTAGCCAGCGCCGCTCTCTGCTTCTGGCCACCGGAAACGTTCGCCGCTTTTGCCGCCCTGATCTCCCAGAGCCCTGCCGCCTGCAAATTCTCCTTTACCAGGATTTTGATCTCGGCTGCGGCCATTCTCCGGGTGCGCAATCCGAATGCCACATTTTCATAGATGGTCATGTGAGGAAAGAGAGCATAGCTTTGAAAGACATATCCGATGCCCCTGAATTCCGGCGGGACATTTATCCCTCCCTCTGAATCAAAGAGCACTCTGCCGTCCAGCGCGATCCTTCCAGCATCGGGATCATCAAGGCCCGCAACTAAGTTGAGCAGGGTGGTCTTGCCGCAGCCGTTATCGCCCACCAGCATGAGCGTCTGGCCTCTCGCGACAATCAGCTTAACCGCCAAATCAAAATCTCGAAGCCGCTTTCTGATGTCAATCTCTAGCATCTTCGGGTCACCTTCCGGGTCATGGTTCTCACCAGAATGATGACCATAAATGAGATGGCCACCAGTATTATGGACAGACAGAGTGAGACATCCAGGTCTCCCTGCATGGCAGTGTAGATTGCCAGAGGCATGGTCTGGGTGCGTCCCTGGAAGTTTCCGGCAAACATGATTGTAGCCCCGAATTCGCCCAGTGAGCGGGCAAAAGCCATGATGGCGCCGGAGATCAGGCCGTTCATGGCGATGGGTAGAATGACATGAAAGAATGTATAGACCCGACCGGCACCCAAAGTGCGGGCCGCATTCTCAAAGGATATATCCACGTCCTCAAAGCTCGTCCTGGCCTGGCGAATGTAAAACGGCGATGAGACGAAGACCTGGGCCATGATCACCGCCAGGGTGGTAAAGGCGACGCTGAATCCAAAGGCGTTCAGGTAGTGGCCCACAATCCCCATCCTTCCAAAGGCCATGAGCAGGGCAATTCCTGCCACCGCAGGCGGCATGATGACCGGCAGGTCAATTAAGGAGTCTGCGATCTCTTTGCCGAAATAGTGAAAACGGGCGCTGACGTAGGCTATCGGCGTTCCAAAGATGACCACAACCGTTGTGGTCAGGGCCGAGGTCGTCAGGCTTAGCCGGAGCGCATCCAGGGCCATCGGATCGCGCATGGAGTGCAAAGTGGTATCAAGTGGGCTCTTCAAGAATAGCGCAATAATCGGCAGAGCTATGAAGGACATGGCAATGATCAGCAGGACAGCAACGCCTGCCTTCAGAGAGACCCTCGCCAGGCGGTTTGGAATGCCGATGAACTCATGATCCCGGTTTACCGTCTCGCGCTCGGCGATCAATTCCGTCTGGTTGCAGGTCCGGTTTTGAGACATATCTTCCTAAAGAAGAATCAACTACGATGCCATAAAGACTTTCCGAATCCAATCAGGATCAGATCTCAATGGCATATACTCCTTATTTTGAAACTGCTCGAGCCGGTAGTCGTCTCTCATGCCGGCACCCTCTCTCTGCTCTCCAGCAGGACGTTGGCCATGCTTTCCACCAGGTTCATCGAGCCCTCATAGCCGAGGAGCAGCTGGTGGGAGGCTCCGAAGCGGTCGTGGTTTGGCAGACCCACCCGCAGGAGCGGGATATCCCCTTCCCGGGCCATCCTCCTTCCGGTGAACGGGCCGACCAGCAGCTCAATATCCCGGCTCTTCGCTTCCTCTGCAATCTGAGCGAAATCGGCACCCATCGAGACCTTGGAGCCGGGTGCAATCTCCGCCGCCTTTTCTGCAAATGCGGGATTGGCCGCCCCCGTAGCCACAATCTGCGGGTTCATGCCCACCTCCGTCATGATCCGGGTTATGCCCAGGACCATCTCGGTGTCCCCGTAGACCGCCGCCCTGACATCCGCCAGAACCTTGTGGGCATCTACCATGGCGTCCAGCAGCCGTCCCCTCTGCCTCTCGTAGCTCTCAGGCATGGGCATCCCGGTCAGCTCTTCCAGTGCGGCTGCCAGGCGATCGGCAAATTCCAGGCTTATGGGCAGGGGAAGGGCAACATGAGGTATCTTGAACTCCTTTTCCAGGTAGTCTCCTGCACCTGGCTCCTGGACCCATCCTCCGATGGTCAGAGTCGCCCTTGAGTTGGCCGTGTCCCGGACATCCTCCAGGGGCGTTCCTCCCTTGGGGATTAGTGGCAGATCGCTGCTGAGGGTCGCATCAAATGTCTCTGATATGTCCGGCATCAGAATGTACCCCAGGCCCCAGTCGTCAAAGAGCCTTCTCAGAAAGCGAACATCTGCCGGGGAGATGATCGAGCCCACCAGCATGTTGATGCGCCCGTTTGGCTTCGACTTTGCAGCCATGACCTGGACCAGGCCCTTCAGAGCCACCCGGTAGCCAACCTCATGAGAGGCGGCGTAGCTGGGAGTTGATACCGGGACGATGACGACATCCTTTGCCAGCGGTTCCTGCGCCTGAAACTCTCTTACGATCTGGGGCACGTCGTCCCCGATGGTCTCAGCGAGACAGGTGGTGGCAATGCCGATCACCTTCGGGTTGTATCCCTTGATGACGTTTCTCAGACCCTGCATGAGATTGGCGGACCCGCCGTAAACCGCTCCCTTCTCGTTCAGAGCGGTGGAGGCAATGTCCACCGGCTCGCGGAAGTGATGGGCAAGGTACAGGCGCATGTAGGTGCTGCATCCCTGCGAGCCGTGGAAGAGGGGCATGCAGCCCTCAATTCCCCGGAATACCAGGACGCTGCCCATGGGCATGCACATGGAACAGGGATTAACTGTGGCAAGGCTCCTCGATATCATCCCTTACCTCCTGCATGGATTCCAATTGCGATACTCTGCCAGTGCAGCTGGCTCTTTTCACGGCAAGCTGCCATACCGGGCTGTTAATGGTAATGCTGACCTCTCTCGCGAAGTTTTCCATGCCCTCAAAGCCCTCAAAGTTGACCGTTCGATCATGATTGAAATCACAGAATGCGATCCCCATCTTGTAGGCCAGGAAACGCTCTTTAACTCCTGCCACCAGAAGGTCTGCATTCTGCTTAATGAGAAGCTCCTTTAGCTCCAGTGGATTGGCATCATCTATGATCACAGTTCCTTCCTTTATGATGTAAGCGATATTTTGATAGTCCTCGCGACTGCCGGTCTGCGTTCCAATTATAACGACCTCCATTCCCAGCTCCTGAAACGCCCTGACCAGAGAGACGGCTTTGGCTGCGCCACCCATGTAAATGGCCGCCTTCTTTCCGGCTACCTTAGCCCGGTAAGCCTCGATTTGGGGCATCACCTTCCGGCTCTTCCTAAGGATGATCTCCTCAGCCTTCTCTGCCACCCCCTCAGAGGCGAAGAACTGCGCTGCTTCCCTCAGGGCATTTGACATATCCTGGATGCCAAAGAAGCTGATTCGGCGATAAGGAATGCCATATTTTTCCTGCATGATCTTGGCGAGATAGGTCATGGAGCCGCTGCACTGCACCAAATTGAGCTGAGCAGTGTGAGCCCTCTCAATCTCGGCAACCCGAGCGTCTCCGGTTAGAGTGGCCACCACCTCGAGGCCCATCTCCTGAAACAGGGGCTTTACAAACTGCAGATCGTCCGCCACATTGTATTCACCAAGCAGGTTGATGGAAGGGTGTCTGGGCTGATAGTCCCGCCTTCCGATCAGCTCGCTCAGGGCATTGCAGGCCGCTTTGTAACCTTCGTTCTTGTTTCCTCGAAATCCCTCAGACCGCACCGGCAGAACGGGAATTTTCAGCTCCTCGCTCGCCCTCCGGCAGACAGTCTGCAAATCATCTCCGATGATGCCCACGATGCAGGTGGAGTAGACGAAGATGGCCGGAGGATGGTACCTCTCCGCCAGCTCTCGCAGGCATGCCGCCAGCTTCTTCTCGCCGCCAAAGACCACATCCAGCTCCTTCATGTCGGTAGAGAAGCTATTGCGGTAGAGATCGGGGCCGGATGAGGTACTGCCCCGAATGTCCCAGGTGTAGCTGGCGCAGCCTATGGGACCGTGCACCAGATGCAGTGCGTCGGTGATGGGATTGAGCACCACTCTGGCTCCGGAGTAGACGCATGCCCTCTGGCTCACAGCTCCGGCCAGGCTCTCGGTGTTACAGGCCAGGGGGAGGCCGCCATCTCCTTTCTGCCGGATGTGATCCTCCCTGCCTTCAAATATCTTGACGATCATTTCAAGATCCTCAGAGAATCATCTCGAAGTGCGTATCATCCGCATCCCGGTCACGTCTCTCCAGGAAGGCGTTGCCTATCATCTCCACCAGCCTTGCCGCCCCTGCATAACCGATGATTGGGAAGTAATGCAGATTGGCTCGATCGGTGATGGGGAAGCCTACCCGGAGCAGCGGGATATCCTCTGCTCGTGAAATCAATTTTCCATAGCTGTTGCCGATGAGCATGTCCACCGGCTGATTCTTGATCTTCTGGTGCAGCAGGAATGTGTCGCCAATCAGGGCCTCGCAGCCCGGGGCTACCTTGTGCACCTCTTCAGCGAACTTCTTGTCAGGAGTGCCTGTTAGGGCAAAGACCGGGTTCATTCCCATCTCCACGACCAGGCTGAGAAGCCCTATGACTGTATCCGGATCTCCGAAGATCGCCAGGCTCTTGCCGTGAAAGTGAGGGTGAGCATCGGTCATCATGTCCACCAGCCTGCCCCGTTCGTATTCGATTGCCTCCGGTATGGAGACCCCCATGAGGCTGGAGACGCTCATCACAAAGGCATCGGTATTGCGAATGCCTATGGGCATGGGGCCGATCACTGCCGGTATTCCGAACTTGCCTTTCAGGACCACCGCACCCGAGGACCCGGCGGTCCTGCCGAGGGCTATGGTCGCCCGGGAGTTGCCGGCATCAATCAGATCGGGAATCGGGGTTCCGCCGGGCGGATAGAGCCCTCCGGACTCAGGCAGGAGTGGGGCGTCGAAGACATCCGTCGTATCAGGGAATACGATATGGGGGACGGCCATTATCGTGAGCAGCCTCTTGATCTCCCTGATGTCTCCCGGATCGACGAAGCCCGGAATGACATTCAATTTGCCATTCGGCTTGCTTTTTCTGGCAAAGCTCTGCACAATGGCTTTCACGGCATTGTCATAGCCGGTGATATGCGAGCCAACGTAGCTCGGCGTACTGGCTATGACCACCCGCACCTTGGGATCGAAGAACTCCTCTTCTTTGATCTCCTCCATGAAGCTGTTTACATCATCTCCGATGGTCTCAGAGGAGCAGGTGGTGTTTATGGCCAGAACATCGGGATGATAGATGTTGACGCAGTTGTCCACCGCCTCTTTGAGGTTGTTTCTGCCGCCGAAGACCACCGAGTCCTCGGTAAAGGAGGAGGTAGCGGCCAGGGTAGGCTCCCGGTAATGGCGAGCGAGCACCATGCGCAGGTATGAGGAGCATCCCTGCGATCCGTGGGTCAGCGGCATGCAGTTGTGGATGCCTTTGTAGGCCAGAATGGCTCCGATGGGCTGACAGATCTTGGCCGGGTTAATGACCAGGGTCTCCCTCGATGCCATCTCTTTGGGTGTATAATCAAGCATTTGTCTCCGTCCTCCAGGGTGGATTGATGAACTTCCAGACAGGGCTGTTTACAGACATGTCTATGTCTCTGGCAAACTGTGCGAATCCTAGAAAGCCGGTGTAAGGGCCGCTGTAGTCATAGGAATGCATCTGTCGGGAAGGAATGTGCATCTTCTGGAAGACGTACTTGTCCTTTATTCCGGAACAGAAGAGATCTATTCCCAGATCCTTGACCAGCCTCTCGCACTCGTGATGATTGTAGTCATCTATCATCACCTGGCCGTCTTTCATATGGGGCAGAAGTCCCTCGTAGTTCATCAGTCTTGGAATCTTCTCCTTCTTTTTGGCGATTGCTTCGTCATCGTAAGCGGAGACCACATTTGGGTCGCGCTCGTAGTGGATATCCGCCAGCACTTTTGACTGTCCGGTATGGACGATGCTGGACAGGATTCCTCTGCCCTCGTAATCGTCCCGGTGGGCGAACTCGTAGCCGGCAACAACTACCTCCATGCCCAGGGTCTCGAACATATTTCGGACGTGGTGCGCCCGAGAGCCCCCCACCAGAACCATGACCCTCTTTCCTGCCAGACGCTTCCGGTACATGTCGATAATCGGCTGGATGCGAGCCATCTCCTCGGCGATCACCGCTTCCGTTTTTCTGGTGAGGTCGGGGTTGTCGAAGAAGGCTGCCATGTCCCTCAGGGTCTTGATGGTGTCCTCCACGCCCAGGTAGTTGACCTTCAGCCAGGGCAGGCCGTACTTCTCCTCCATCATGCGGTTGGTGTAGTTGATTGACCGGTGGCAGAGCAGGATATTCAGCTTCGCCCGGTGGGATTTGGCGATATCGTGGAATGAGGCGTCGCCTGTGAAGGGGCTCACTATGCGGTAGCCGACCTTCTCCAGCAGCTCCTTGACGACCCAGTAGTCTCCGCCGATGTTGTACTCGCCGAAGACGTTGACGTCGAATGGTCCTGGGTCCTCCAGCTCCTCCGTTCCCACCAGGTGCTCCATCAGTGCATTGGAGGCGATATGGTGGCCTGCCGACTGGGAGACTCCCCGGTATCCCTCGCAGCGCACCGGTATTACCTTGATCTTCAGGTCTTCCTCGGCTTTGCGGCAGACTGACTCGATGTCGTCTCCGATCAGGCCGATGGGACAGGTGCAGAATACCGATATGCACTCCGGCTTGAAGATGGAGTAGGCTTCCCGGATGGCTGCCGCCAGCTTCTTCTCAGCCCCAAAGACGATATCGGTCTCCTTGACGTCCGTGCTCAGGCAGTAGCCAGAATAGCAGTCCCGGCCATCTTCGGCACTCATCAGGTTGCGGCGGGTTCCCCAGGTGAAGTAGGCGCATCCTATGGGCCCATGAGTGATATGCAGAATATCTTTGATGGGACCGAAGACCACACCCTTGGAGCCGGCATAGGCGCAGCCCCGGTTGGTGAGGATGCCCGGGACGGTGCGAGCATTGGCTTCGATCTTCTGCTCGACCTCGCAGGCGTCCTTGACGACCACATGCTGGCTGCGCACGGTGCCGGTCTTTTTGGGAAGGCCCGTGAGCATTCCCGCTACAACCTGCTTGCTGCCAGAGACGGTTATCGGATCTCTCAGGCTCTCGCCTGCACTCTCGACTACGTTCTCTGCTCTTTCGGCTCCGCTCATGATATGGCCACGCTCCCTCTCTCGCCGGTCCTAATTCGGATGGACTCATCCACCGGACAGACGAATATCCTACCATCGCCATAGTTTCCAGTGCGGTTGACCTTGGTGATGACGGCCACTACTGCCGGAACGAATTCATCTTCAACCATGATCGAGATCATCCTCTTGGGGATGTACTTCATGCTCTTTTGATCGGATTCTGCCAGCTTGGATGGATGGGGAATCTGCAGGCCGTGCTGCTTTCCCCGCCCGCTGGCCTTGTAAACCGTGATGGAGGGGATGCCTATGACATCCAGAGCGTCCTTGGTGCTCTCCATCTTGTTCATCTGAATGACGGCCAGGACTTCTTTCATCTAGAGCCCCCGCTGGCCGGTTCGGATGGTGATGGCCTCCTCGACCGTGTTGACGAAGATCTTGCCGTCGCCGATGTTGCCGGTTCGGGCGGCGTCCTCGATGATCTTGGCGGCAGGTTCCACCTGGCCGTCATCCACCACAAGCATGAGCATGGTCTTGGGCAGATTGTCATAGACCACATTGCCCACCTTGATGCCCTTCTGCTTGCCTCTGCCGAAGACCTCGATGCGGGTCAGTGCCGTGAAGCCGCCTGCCTCCAGGCTGTCGGCGACCTTATCCACTGCCTCGGGCCTGATGATAGCCCGGATCATCTTCATTCCACAACACCCCATTCCATCATGACCTGCTCAAGCTCCTCGTATTCCATGGGCTTTGGTATGACGAACATCTCATTCTCGTCCACAGCTTTCGCCAGCGCCAGGTAGGCTTTGGCCTGGTTGGAGTCCGGTGCATATTCGATGACCGTCTTCTTGTGGATCTCAGACTGGTGGACCACATTGTCCCTGGGCACGAACTGGATCATCTGGCTGCCGAGCTTCTTGGCGAAGTTGGATACCAGCTCACGTTCCCGGTCGACGTTGCGGGAGTTGCAGATAATGCCGCCAAGGCGCGTTCCGCCCGATTCGGCGAACTTCTGGATGCCCTTGCAGATATTGTTGGCTGCATAGAGGGCCATCATCTCGCCAGAGGCGACGATGTAGATCTCCTTCGCCTTTCCTTCTCGAATGGGCATGGCGAATCCTCCGCAGACCACGTCGCCCAGGACATCGTAGAATACGTAGTCCAGGTCGTCGGTGTATGCTCCCAGGTTCTCCAGAAGCCCGATGGAGGTGATGATGCCCCGTCCTGCACAGCCCACGCCGGGCTCAGGCCCACCGGATTCAACGCATTTGATGCCGCCAAAGCCCACCTTCAGGACATCATCCAATTGCACCTCGCCCTCTTTTCGCAGCGTGTCCAGGACGGAAGGTTGCTTCCTGCCGTTCATCAGGAATTTTACAGAATCCGCTTTTGGATCGCAGCCTATCTGCATGATCTTCTTTCCCATGGTGGACAGTGCTGCGGTGAGATTCTGGGTGGTGGTCGACTTGCCGATGCCGCCTTTGCCGTAGATGGCTACTTGCCTCATGTTTCACCTTAATTTTATTTGATGTTTAGTATTTATATCTGGGGAGCTGCCGGTTTTTAGCACTGGCTCCGCCGTCATGCTGGAAGAGTTGGGGAGAGGCCCAACCCTTTGGAATCTGGCCCATGAAAGGAGTGTGTGCCCGTGTCTGTGGTAGTCTTCGCCGTTTCACCTCCAAGACAGCGGTGCGATCGAGGATATAAGGAATTATTTGAGAAGATGGCGGCGGATATCGGAATTGTGCAGAGGGATTGTGAAAAGGTATGAGGAGTGATTAACGAGGGCAGCGGTCTTCGCAATTCTCGCCTGGATCTTGTGCTTTCCCCTGTTGCCATTGAACGCTTTTCGTGGAATATCAACCAATTCATATCTCCAGGGAACGGAAAACTCGGATCGCAGTGCCGCGTTATTTTCTTCATGTTCGTCCCTCCACGAATTTATGTTGCTTAACTCATTTTCTACTCAGAAGGGTTTGCGCAACATTGAGGATACAAACATTTGCTTTCAGGCAGCATTCATTTAGATTCATCCATTCCATAACCAAAAACTATATGGATCAAAAACGAAATCTGCATCAAAAAATGTAAATATTCGCTGCGCTCGTGATTAGTTACTTCTATAATTAATCAATGGCAAAGTATAAGTGAATTAGGTCTTTCTCCACGAGGAATGGATTAAATGGATTGGAAAGAGAAGACACGAAGGGATATATTTGAAAAGAATCGGCCTACTTTACTTCTTGGTAGCGGTGCATCGATATCTACAGGCATTTCATTAAACTTAGAACCTAATTTTCCAAGCATGGCGAGTCTTACAAAATATTTCTGTGATAACATAGTGACAGACGGATTCAAGCCAGAAGAAATCACTGCTTTTGAGGTCATGCATAAGGAACTCCATGAAAGCTATGCAGATGGAGGGCAATTTAATCTAGAAGCTTTTTTGGCAAGCCATCCACTCAGACAAGACTCGAAATTTCTTCAAAAAATTCTACAATATACTGGGGAGGCTTTCAAATCCCCTCATGATTCATTAACGAAAATTTTGGAAACGAATCCAAGCAGCACTTATCCTCTCCGTGATATTTTAGAGGCCCTGATTAGGTCCTTGCCCGCCGCATATCCTGAGCTTCAAGTCATTACACCCAATTACGATCTGCTAATTGAATATTCGGCAGACCTTATAGGGGCACCTTGTCTCACAGGATTCTGCGGAGGAATAATCCGCTCCTGGAATCCAGAGATAGGTTTGATTCAACCAACAATGAAGCGTAATAATAAAATATTCTCAGCAAGGCGTATTCGCCTGATCAAGCCTCATGGCTCCTTTGCCTGGTTTCAGTCGAAAGCCGATCCCAATTTAATAATAGAGAACTTTGCCATAAGAGAATTGAATGGTGATTGGCGGCGACATATGGTGATCCCCGGACCTACAAAATATTCAGAATCTCTAAAAGATATATGTCGAGATCATATGCGTTATATGGATCAGGCATTTATGAAAGTTAAATCTCTAATCGTTATCGGATACGGATTTAATGATCCCCATCTAGAGGAATATCTTAAACGCAGTCTATCTCGCGGAATTCCAGCAATCTATGTAACAAAAAATTTAAGCCAATCCGCATTGAAATCGTTTGTGTTTCCATATCCGAATGTTACTTGCATCATAAGCGACGATGTAACTGGAAGTCGCGTTTATTGTGGCGATACGGAGATTAGCTGTCCTGATAAAAGACTTTGGATGCTGGAAAATTTTACAAAAGAATTTGTTAGATAGGAGGAAACTTTGATGGATCTATTTGACTTCTCGAATATGCCCGTAAACGCAACGGAACAACATCCTCATAGTATCGGATACGTGCAAAGCGTAGATAACGGAAAAGTCTTCATACAGATTGATTCCGGAGAGAAACTTCAATTGCTAAGAATAGGTAGTATTATGGCGATACCAGGTGGCTCTGGACGATTTATAATAGCTATTGTTAGCAGAATCTGGAGACATAGGCCGAAAGAAGGTATGCAAAGCCCAGAATCAGAGGAAGATTTTGAAGATATTCTTACACCTATTCCTGAGAATAATGGGTCTCTACTAACACTTTTAGGGTCCGTAAGAGATAGGCAGGAAGGCCCTCAATTTAGTCGGTCAATGGATGATCTTCCAGGAATCGATGAAGAGGTATTCCTTTTAGCCGATAATAATTTAAACAATTTCATGAATGTTGTTTCTGCAGTTTCAAAAGCCGCCCAAAAGACACCCCTGCATCTTGGTCAATTCAGTCTTGATCTAGGAGCACCCGCATTTCTAGATGGTAATAAGCTTTTTCAGCGACATTCTGCAATTCTTGGAAGCACTGGCAGCGGAAAAAGCTGGATGGTGGCACGTGTTCTTGAACAAGCAAGCAAATTGCCTGATTCAAATATAGTTCTTTTCGATCTTCATGGTGAATATCGAAGTCTGCCCTATGCAAAGCAATATCGAGTCGCTGGTCCATCCGATTTAGCATCTCCTGGATCGGATGTTCTCTTTTTGCCTTATTGGTTGCTATCTTTTGAAGAGATGCAGGCTCTTTTCGTTGAAAGATCTGAGTTCACAGCACTTAACCAGATTATGGCGATTTATAATGCAGTCACTGATTGCAAGAAAAGCCAATTAGAAGAGGAGGGAAAAACAGAAATTCTCGCACAATTCACAATCGACAGCCCTGTACCATTTGACTTGGAGGGGGTTATTGTTCAGCTCAAAGAACTTAATACCCAAATGGTTCCCGGTTCACAAGCGGGAAAAACCAAACAGGGAGACTACTATGGTAAATTTAGCCGTTTATTGGCTCGTCTCGATGGAAAGAGAACTGATCGTCGCTATGGTTTTATGTATCAGGCGCCAAGTAAATGGTTTAAATATGAAGCACTTCATATCTTAGCTCAACAACTCTTAGGTTATGGGCTGGATAGTGATAAAAAGACGACCGGCATCAAGGTCATCGATCTTTCAGAGGTTCCAACAGATGTTTTGCCTGTAGTTGTTGGCACATTGGCGCGCTTGATCTATATTCTTCAATTTTGGACACCTGGTGAAAAGCGCCATCCCATACTCATAGCTTGTGATGAAGCCCATCTATACCTACCAAGGACTCATGAGACAAATCCATTGGAATTAGCGGCGGTAGAGAGCATCGAACGAATTGCAAAAGAAGGCCGCAAGTATGGAGTTGGATTGATGGTAATCAGTCAGCGTCCATCTGATGTAAGTGAAACAATCTTGAGTCAATGTAATAATATTATTAGCCTGAGACTAACAAATCCGATTGACCAGCAAACGGTTCGCAAGCTGCTTCCAGAGAGTCTGGGTGATCTATTACAGATGCTTCCACTAATGGATGTAGGAGAAGCAGTTGTCATTGGAGATGCAGTCTTATTACCGACTCGCATTAAAGTAGAACCACCTGTCTCGAAACCTACCAGCAGCACTATAGACTTTTGGGATAGATGGGCAGAAGCAG
>JGI20214J51650_10001108_pt1 | contig 17068 bp, 21 predicted proteins | sample WetSurMetagenome_FD_51650 | JGI IMG/M metagenome (IMG submission 51650) | reverse complement strand
CGATTTCTTATCCAGTGGAACCTACTATTGGAATGTACAAGTCACCAGCAACGCCGGAATACACCAGGCTCCTATCAATTTTACACTATTTGTGGTTCTTCCGACACCTTCGCCCACGCCTACGCTAACACCAAACGCAACGGAAACACCCACTCCAACACTTAACGCAACAGATACACCAACGCCTACACCAACACTAACACCAAACGCGACAGAAACACCCACTCTAACACCTATAGACACATCAACTCCTTTCGTTTTTCCCACAGCAACTCCTACACTGACAACTCCGCCAGTAACTGAAGAGCCGACGCCAACGCCAACGGAAAATCAAGGAGGATTTAGCCTCCTACTTATCATTGGAATAGTAGTAGCTGTGGTCGCAGTCGCGGCTAGTGCAGGTGCGTTCTTTTTCATGAAGAAACGCGTCAACGAGAAAAGCCTAAGACGATTTTCGCCCGATGATTTCAGTGGCTGGGTGATTAAGAGATTTAGCGGCAGACCAGGTGATCCTGCTTCGGGAGTTGACGGGTACACAGAGGGGGGTCAACCTCTTTCGATTAACCAAGTTGAAAACTTCAGCTTGGGTGACGTTGAAGGCTTCGTAGACATACTAGCAAGGGGAGGAGCACAAAAGGGCACAATTGTAGCTTTCAGCTATTCCAACGATGCGGCGGGTGGAAAACTCAAAGCCATAGACTATGGCATTGAGCTTGAAATGTTAAGCGTCAAACAACTCTTGAACAAGCGTTTCGCTAAAAAACTAGAAAAGATTGCACAAGCCCCGGTTACCTTTGAAGCCCCGCCGCCTCTTTTGATGGAACCCCAAGGCGTAGACACGTCTGAAAGATTACCAACCGAACCTCAAATAGGAAGTGGGGAAAAGCCTGTTGTCTTCGTTTCCCGAAGCAATAAGAAGGTAATTGATCAGGTAAAGAAAATGTTAGAATTCCTACATTACGATTATGTTGTCGGAGATAATGTCGAGACTCCTTTGCCAATGTCTGAAAACAAATTTGAGCTAATGAAAAAATGTGACTGCGCAATAATCACAATCGCGGCCAGTGAACAAGAAAGGAGATACACTGGATTCTACATTCTTAATTCAAACATAGTTTCTGAAATTAATGCGGCTTTTCTAAAATACAACGCGCAGGTTGTTCTGCTGGTGGAAAAAAGGGTGGAGTTGCCGCCAAACTTTAAGGGGCTAAAGCGAGTAGAATTTGTTAACGACGACCTATCTTTTGACATGGCAATGGAACTGGAGAAAGTTTTGGCCAATTTCAGAAAAACTGGCTAAGACCGCACCAAGTTCACTTCCGCTTTCCAAGCGGCTCGAACTCCCAACATTCTATAGCCCTAAGCCTGCCAACCAAGGCAACACCTTCCTCCTTTACACAGAGTACAACGTTGTAATTTCCGGCACCACAACAAAGAACATCATTTTGCCTTCGCCAGTCATTTCTCCAACCCCGACGTCGTCGCCAATCCAAACAGAAGAACCAACCCCCACGTCTTCGCCTGCTCCGACACCACCCAGCCCGAAGCTTACACCCACTTTGAGCCTCACCTGCAAAAGCAAACCGACTTCAGCAGAATTCGAAGTTGAAATCGCAGGCAGCCTAACTTACCACGACGTGGGCATATCAGGAGTTGTTATATCTGTTTTCTATAGCACAGACAAAGGTACAACATGGTACGACCTAACCCAATTGGAGACTGACGCTAACGGTGTCTACTCGGTTCTTTGGTTCCCGCAACTCGGTGGAAACTATCTAATGAAAACGGTTTTCGAGGAAAATGACATCTACAACGGTGCAATCACTGAGGCAAACCTCGCCGTAGTCTCTGTTACTCAGGAAAGTGTCTTCTCGGTTACGTCCAACTCGACGCTCTCAGCGCTGGCGTTCAACTCCGCAAGCATGATTTTAAGCTTCACAGTTTCAGACCCGACTGGAACAACAGGATACGTCAACGTGAATACACCCAAATCGCTCGTCAACGACATAACCAACCTCAAAGTACTAATCGACAATAACGAAACCAGCTTCACCGCCGAAGAAGGAGACAGCGTCTGGTTCATGTCCTTTACCTACCACCACAGCACCCACGCGGTAAACATCGCCTTTAGCCCACACATCGCACAACTGAATNAAGTACCCAACGAGACACCGCAAACAACTGAGACCCCACAAACCACTCAAAGCCCTCCTACTACGCAGATTCCACAAGAACAACCAACGCAAGAACCAACACAAACACCCCAGGTCTTCGACCCCTACATGGTAGTTGCGACTGCTTTGGCGGTTGTTGTGATTGTCATGGCTTTGGCTCTGGTTTGGAAAAGAAAAGCCAAACCCAGCTGAAAACCGAAGGACAAAACCTCAACCCTTTTTCTTCATTTGTTTTCAGCCCTTAGTCCGGCGGCTTTTTCTTTTGGATCACAAACTTTAAACTGTATGGTTGCCCGATTTATGGGTGGCTGGTGCAGGGGTACCCGAGCCAGGTCTAAATAGGCGGCCAAGTGCCCCCTAGGACAAGGGGGAGGACTTAAGATCCTCTGACTCAGGTCTTCGTGGGTTCGAATCCCACCCCCCGCACCACAGAGCAAACCACCAAGTAAACTAGCTAAGCAAAATTCTGGATATGACTTCTAGAAAAAGACATGGGGCAAGACTCTTCTTCTTTTGCTAAAATCAATCCTGCTAAAAAGCCGTACGAGTATCCTACCGAAAGAATCAGATAATATTTTTAGCCAGAACGAGCAACTAATCCCAAGAGAAGTCAAGTGCAGCAAAGAAATTCAAAAAAACTTGCCTGGTTCTTTCGCTATGTTTTTATGGGTAGGAAAAGGTAGTTTATAGTTGGTTTTCATGAAGCTTGCCGAGATTGCCATCCTGATGCGCGAGATAGCTGACCGCTGCCCCAGTTTAGAGGGAGCCACCTTTACCTTGGTGCCGCAAAAAGCCGCGTTTCCTACCTACCGAGGCTACCACATAAACATTAAAGGAAATCTAGATAATGACGTTATAGGCTGCTTGAGGCGAATAGTGGAGGGTCACGATTTAGAGATGAAAATCAAGAGCGACTCGGTTCTTATTTTCTACGCCCGATAAACCAACCAAGTCGCAAAGTTGACGTTTTAGTACGAAGGCTGGCAGGAAGGCTTTAACTCATTTGAGGAGATGAAGTAGCGCCCGCTTTCCGACAGCAAATTAAGATTGTGCTGAGTGACAAAATCCTTCATTAGCTGAAGTGTGTCGGCGTTAACTGCNCTCTTCTCAATTGTCANGACCATTCCTTCTTCAGAGGTGTCCAGCATTTTGGCATCCAAATTGCAGGATACGCCGATTTTTCGTTTAAAACTCATGGCTTCAGATATTTTCAAGTTTATCGCCCACCCAAAGTCTAGCTGCTCACAGTTAGCTGAACTATCTGGGGCAGGTGCACCTAAACAGAGATGTTTAACGCATCCAATGCTCTTAAGGTTTTGCGTAACCGCTGTACAATCTAAAGAAAACTCCCTAGTCAATTAGGCTAGACAAGAAAGAAAAGGAATAGCTTGGAAAAGCTGGGGCGCTCAGCCCTTTTGCCGTTCACGCTTGAATTCGCCGTGTCCACCTGCTTTGGTTACGTTTTCGACAACGACTTCCCCGACCTTTTCGATAAGCTCTTCTGCGCGTTTCCAGTTTTCAGCGGCAACTTCTACGCTGTATCTGGGTGCAGCGACGACTGCGAATTCGATTTTGGCGTCTTTTGCTTTCAAGGATTTCTTCGCGCTTAGGAACGCATCTTGAATACATTTGACACCATTGGGCTTCATGCATCGAACCTCCAAGACACCTTTAACCTTCACCATCTTGATTTTGATGCGTTCTTCAGCAACTTGAACGACTGCTTGGGCAAGGTCTTCAGAAATACCTATTTTAACGAGCCCCTCAGTGCCGTCTTTAACTGCTCTTTCAAAGCCTTCGTACAAGCCAAATTTCTGCTCTAGAAGTAGCCCCACTTTCTGGTACACTTCATCTGCCGACAACGCGGCTTTTTCCGCTACCGCGTGCAAGAGAGCTTCGCCTTTGCGGTCTTTTTTCCAAGACTTGATTTTTTCAATCCTTTCGCGTTTCGTGACTCGCCTCAGAGATAAGTCTATGTGGCCTTTCTCCACGTCAACGCGGAGGACTTTGAGGACCATTTTTTGGTTTTCACGGACGAAGTCACGGACATTTCTTATTCTAGCGCTCGAGATTTCGGAAATGTGCATGAAGCCTCGTCTACGGTACTCGTCGAGGTTAGCGTAGGCGCCGTAATCCATCACAGTCTCTATAGAGGCAATTACGAGTTCGCCTGGTTCTGGCCATTCGGGTTTGTGTTCAGACATTATTCGCATCCAGCTTAGATGGGCACAACTCTTGCATTATGACCTTGTCACGATAAAGTTAAAGGTTTTCCACTAAGAGGGCCCGTAGCCCTTGAGAGGAGCGTTGGAAATCACGCTTTCTTGCCAAGTTTAACGATGTATACTTCTTTGTTGCGGATTCTCAGTGCAAGATCGAATTTTCTGTCAGGCGTCTTGTTGTATGACTTCACGCGGAACGAGAAGGGTGCGTACAGGGATCGGACTGTTTTTCCTTCAACTTCGACCTTGAACATTTTTTCTGGGCTCGCGATTATCTGGTTGAAAAGGGCGTCGTATTCAGGTCTCTTAGCTAGTTTTCTGCCTTGAGGTATTTCTTTCACGGGTGTTGCTTTAACAACTAAAGGTTGACTTTTGTTTTTTTCTAGTTTTGACATATAGATAACTACACTATACACAGTATCAATCGCACTATAAAGGGCTAGCAGTAAGGTTCGATTGTCTTTTCTCATAAAATATCGGTTAAAGGTGGAAACAACCCATTTGGGAAAGATCTTTTCCTCAGCAATCAGCCTATATACCCAACACTGCATTAGAATATGTTGGTCGGAATTCTTCAGGAAGAGCAGAGACTGCAAATGCGCGACTTGCTTTTTCAGGACAGTTCTGGCAAACAAGGAGAATGGAAAAATAAGGCAAAAACAGCCAACAGCAATAATCGAGCATCTCGCGTTACTTTCCGTTAAGCATAGTATATACCTCGCAGAGCTTTTCCAATCCCTTTGTTCAGCCAGAGTTCACGGAAAAACCACGTGCCAGACCCTAAAAATCGAATACCGCGGAAGCACCAAGCAAGAAGCCATTTTTCTGATAACAAAAGAGTCCGCGGTCGTCGGACAATTCCGCGTAGCTGAAGAATTTCTCCAAAGGAAAAACATCCCCTTTGACAACTGGATGGCAACTGACAAGGTGCGCAGGCAGGTTAACAAGCAGAAGACGCAGCTTAGCTCATCCACCTTAATACAGGACCTGCATCACGGAATGAAAAAGGTTAACATCGAAGCAAAAGTTCTTGAAACCTCGACACCGACCCGCGTTTTTACTCAGTATGGAAACAGCGCTGTAATTACCAACGCCCTGATTGGGGACGAAACTGGAAAAGTCAAACTCTGCCTTTGGAACGAGCAGGGAGAAGCCGTCAGCGCAGGCGATGTGGTACAAATCAAGAACGCGTCGGTCTCCACCTACAAAGGCGAGACCCAATTGAGGCTTGGAAAAGCCGGGACCGTTAGCGTTTTGAGCCGGACAAAATAAGAGAAGTGCGATTCAACGTTTTATTATTAACATGTGCCCTTTGTGTTTTTCGAGCCTGTGAACCCGAAGGTCCTCAGGCGATTGGAACCTGTCTGGGCAAAGTCTGCACTTAAAATCCGTTCTTTGACTGAACAAGGCGAATCCCTACTGCGTGGGTTTTGCCACGCCTGTTCCTTTCTTCTTGTCTCCAAAGAATTTCTTGGTTGTTTTCTTTCTCATTGTGCATGTAAGCCGAACGGACGACTTACATCTTCTGCAATTTTTTACTAATCCTGCTCTCAACATACACATAGTCGTTCACCTTTGTTATCGAATTTCGAAAAGGTTCAGTTATTCGGAGGTTAAGCCGAGCTATAAGCGAAACTCTTCACTGCCAAGTGAGCCGCGCAGCTTATAAACGCATTTGCCAAAAAACCCCTTTTCAAGGTTAAAAATAATTCTCAATCTTAACGTTTCANTGCGCGCGTAACAACACCAATTAGGAAATTTTTGGCAAAAAATCCATTCCAATTGTCGCTTCTTGGGGTGCACCCTAATATAGGCGCCACTGGCTTTAATGTGTGTCTGTTAGAATTCTCCCGAGGAAGAGAACCCCGCCAAGCATACGCGTGCTTCACTTTTTCTCCAGACATTCTAATATGAAAGCTCGGCGCGCAATGGCGCAGAGGTTAGGGATGAAAGAATGGGTAAGAGAAAAGTCACACATGAACAAAACCGTGATCAAATGGTTCTACCTTCAACCGGCGACGTGCTGGGCATAGCAGTGAAGATGCTTGGCGCCGACAGGATCATGGTTAACTGCCAAGACGGCAAGCAAAGATTATGCCGAATAAGGGGAAAGCTGAAAAGACGTGTCTGGATCCGAGACGGCGACGTGGTTCTGGTTTCACCCTGGGACTTCCAGCAAGAAACACGTGGTGACATATTCTTCCGCTACAGACAAAACCAAGCAAGCTGGCTACGCGACCACAACTACATCACAATTTAGCAGGAAGGATTTGTTTTGTCCGTCTTGAAATGCTCGGAATGCGGAAACACGTTCAAATCGGAGCGTGTTTCAGACGGCGACACCGTTGTTTGCCCCGTTTGCGAAGCAAACTACAAAGTACAGATCAAAGACGGAAAAACAAAACTAACCTTAACAATTTATGAAGAGGACCCAGGGGAACTGTAACAACGCCTGCACAATCCTGTAACGCATGGAGCGGTTGCATAAGTTCTCAAGAACCTTTAAAAGGCAAGTTTGGAATTCAATAGGCTACTCGAAGAAGGGAAGTTATTTTGTCTCAACCAATCTACGGAAGAATCGTAAACTACCGCATAGGCATACGAACGCAAGCGTCAAAAGAATGCCTAATCGAATTCGCCAACGCAAAAAATGTTACTGAAGGAAAAAACCTAATTGGCCAAAAAGTTCTGTGGCGTAGCGGCAAAAGCATGCTTAGCGGAAGAGTCGTTGGCTTTCACGGAAAAAATAACGTTGTCAGAGCCAAATTCAAGAAGGGCTTGCCAGGTCAAGCTTTGGGGACAACCGTGGAACTCGTCATCTAAGCGCCTGCAACATTTTAAGAAGCACAAAAGCTCGGAACCTGAGGCCTTATTCTGCCGGAAAACCGCTACAGGCAGCAGGATAGCTCAGGTTGAGCCATTCGGGTTCTTTATCATCCAATCAACCGCAAATGCTTCGGCTTTCGCTTCGGTCGGGTAATCGGGCGAGATCTTCTTGCCCTCCTTGTCTTCTTTACGCCGTCCTTCAAACAGTAGCACGCGATAGTGCAGCCCGAATTCCGCCTTGACAACAACCAAGGTTTCACCTGTAGTTTCGTTTAGGTATCCTTCGTTATGGCTGAGTTTTCTCCAACCTTTCAGGGTTTTCATGGTTGCTGCAACTGTTCAAGCTGGGTAAATTGGGGTTCTGGCAATAAACGGGAGAGTCCAGCGCTAGCTGAACAAAGGTCGTTGCGCTTATCTTCGTCTTGCCCATGCTTGCTTGGACTCGAAATTATTGGTTTTTGCTGAGCCTGACGCTGGATTAGCCAATCGTTTGTTGAAGCACGTTCTGCAGTAGACTGGCTTGTCTGGAGAGGGCTTGAAAGGAACCGTGGTTGCTGCGCCGCAACTGGAACATTTTGCATCAAATTGGGGTCTTTGTGACATGATTTGTTTTTCACCTCAATTCCGTTTGAGGCATAATTGAAAAGGCAAGTTTCCAATTATCGCCATGATAGCCTCAGCGGCAGAATTAAAGGTTCGCGTGAAAGAAACAACTTTTAAAGGAAGGAAAGCCGCGTTCCGAGCAGGCGTTCTTGCACGTTGAGAACTGCGGGTTTTTGTCGGACTGTTTTTATATTCCCGCGCCCAATTTGATGAAAAGGACGACCAATTTGACGATAACAGTTGATGACGCAGGCAGCGGAGACCTGCTTTTCGGCGTAGTCATAGGTGCTTACCGCGACGAAACCAAACAATTCTGTTACAACGTCATAGACGTCAAATACTTCCAAGAGGGACTTTTCCGCAAAAAGGAGTATTTGACCGAAACCAGCAAACTTGTCATCCAACTGCTTGAAAAGTTGCAGCCCACTCCCCACGAGGAAATCAACTTCTGTCAAGGCTACATATTCGACGAAGCAGTTGAAGACCTGCGCAAAACTTACGGCGAACGCATCCACCGCATCCGAGTCATCGGCGAAACACAGAGGCTCGTGGAAATCGCCTACTGCGACGAAATCCGCAACTTGGGATATGAACCGCTTTCGGAGCGGGACGAGAAACGGTCAAAAAGCTTCTTCCACATGATGCGTTGGCTCAGCGACAACCCCAGCATGATGAAGTACGCCAAAACTGGATGGCCACGCCTCAGCAGGTACCGCATGTTTAAGCCCTACGCGAAGAAGGCGGAGCGGGGTACGTTTGAAGCCGTATGCGCGGACTGCGGGGAAAGCTGCAAAGTCCCCTTCAAGCCCGACGACAGCAGACCCGTCTATTGCAAAGCGTGCTGGTCGAAACGCAAATCCAACCGCCAAAAAGCAGTTAACTAAGAAAATTATTTTGGCTTGAAAACATAAATGGGGGATAGAGGAGAAAAAGTTTCATCTTGCTCTTAGTCTTCTCGCCACTTGAACAGCTTTGCGGCAGCCACGAATATTATGACGGTTATTACTGAAACAACGGCGATATCGATGAGTGCGGATGTGTAGTTGGCGTAGACCATCACGCTGTTTAGTCCGTCGACGACGTAGTAGAGGGGCAGCACGTGCGCGAAAGTTCTTAGATATTCTGGCATAATGGCTAGCGGGAAGAAGGTGCCTGACAGGAACATCATGGGGAAGGTTATGACGTTGCCGATTATGCTGGCGGTCTCCACGCTCTTGCTCAGGGTCCCAACAAGCATGCCTAGCGAGCAGAACATCATGGGTCCCAAGACGAGGAACGGAATCAGCCACGGCGTCAAGGCTATGTGGGCGCCGAAGCCGTAGATGCCAACTGCCGCTAGGATCAGGAATGACATGACTGTTAGGACGATGTACCAGAGCACTTTGGATGTGAGCCACTCCATCTTGGTGATGGGCGTTAGCGAGAGTTGCTTGAAGAGTTTAGTTTTCTTGTATTCTGCTGATATGTTTACCATGGCGAACATGGGGCTGATGAGTATGGAGAAGCCGATGAGTCCTGGGACGAGATTGTCGATGTAGTTAGGAGTGCCGCTGAAAGTTGTCTGTTTTACACCTATTACGGCTGAGCCGTTGAAGTGTCTTAGGTTGAATTCGTTGATGACGGCGCTGACGGTGCCGCTGACGATTTGGCTGGAACTAGCCGTTGGACTACCATAAATCGTTAAGTTTATGGGAACTCCCATCTCGTATTCCAAAGAGAAGTTTGCTGGTATAATTATCCCGTCCGAAGATGTCACACTTGCAAGGTACTTGGGCATGTCTTCGGTGGCGTTAACTAGCTTCACGTTGAGGGTTGGCGTGTCGTTCAGAACTCTGATTAAGTCCTCTGAGATGTTAACGAACGGCGATGGAACCGCTCCGGTGTCTTGGTTTTGAACGTAAACGTCGATTTTGCCAGCTGTCCCTGAGAAGATGGCGCCGAATAGCACAATTAAGATTATGGGAAAAATTATGCCGAAGAATAGACCAATTGGGTTTCTTAGGTATCCGCGACCGAAAACTTTGAAGTCAGATAGGATTCTTCTTAGACTTGACATTTACTTTTTCCTCCTTTTTCCCACCGCAGCCACATGAGTTGCGTTCCCCGCGATGTTGCCGCTTTCGTCAACCTCGCCTCTCACCAGTTTGATGAAGACATCTTCGAGGCTGTCTCTGCGTGTATGTATTTCGCCCCATTCTAAACCTGACTGCTCCGCCGCTGCCAAAGCTGCGAGGGCGTCAATTTTCTGGTTTAGGGGAATGCTGACGAAGTGTTTGTCTGAGTCGTATTGAACTTTGAGTTCTGTGTTTTTCCTGATGTACTCGGCGAGTTGTTCGGTCCCGTGAATTTCAAGGCGTTCTCCAGAGCCAAATTGCTCGATGATGTCGTCGGAGGTTCCCATTGCAACAATTTTTCCGTGGTTCACGATGGCAACACGGTCTGACAACTGCTCGGCTTCCTCGAGGTAGTGGGTTGTCAGAATGATTGTTTTTCCTTTTGCCTTGAGATTCTTTATGACTTCCCAGATGGCGCGCCTTGCGTTGGGATCTAAGCCTGTCGTTGGCTCATCGAGGAACACAAGTTCAGGCGTGCCCACCAAGGACAGAGCCAACCCCATTTTCTGCTTTTGCCCTCCAGAGAGGTTCTCGAAACGGTTTTTGGCTGAGTCTTCCAGCAGAACCTCTTTGAGGATTTCGTCTGGGTCCACTTTTACTCCGAAGAGGTCGCCGTAGTAGATGATGGCTTCTCGTGGGGTGGTTTTTTCGAAGAACGTGAACTGTTGGGGAATGACGCCAATTCGTTTGTGGAGCTCGTACCCGTTCTTCCATGGATCTAGCCCGAGAACTTTGGCGTCGCCGCTGTCCTTCTCCCTGAGGCCCTCCAGAATTTCTATGGCTGTGGTTTTTCCTGCTCCGTTTGGTCCGAGCAGCCCGAAGACTTCGCCCTGGTTGACGGTGAAGGAAATTCCGTCCACGGCTTTGATTTCGCCATAATACTTTTTGAGGTCGGATACTTCAATGGATATCAACGTAATTTCACACTCTGAAGGCTACTAATCCAATTTATCCCATTGTTGCGTCTTTCCAGTGAATAACAATGAGAGAAATATAACTTTCGGAAGCAAATTACTGTCTCTATTTAGTTCAGCGCCCGTTTTGGGGTTGCACGCTTAAATAGGCTCATTTGGATAGTTCTTCTTGGAGGTTTTTCGTGACAAATTCTGCATCGGCAAGTTCTGGCTCGGTTGTTTGGTCGGGAAGGCCGTGGATTCTGCCCTCAGCCCTCGCAAGAACAATCATAGCCTTGATTCTCGCGTCCTTGTTTGTTTGGTTAGAGTACCTTTCAGGCACTGCAGGCGATCTAATATTTGGCGTCCCCGTTTCAGTTTGGACCGTCTTTGCTTTCTTTATTATCTGGTTCGTCGGCTTGGCTAACTTGTTGGTGGAGCGCGCCACGAACCTTTACACCCTCAAAACGGACAGCTTAGAAATTCGGACGGGTATCCTTACGTCGCATTCGTTTGTCATTGTCGCTTCTGGTTTCTCTGATCTTGAGGTTATCCGCGGCATCGTCGGGCGCATAATAGAGTACGGCGACATCGTTATCCGGACGCAGAACGAACGCATGCCCGAACGGGTAATGATTAAGGTGCGGGACCCGCTTAAGGTGGCGGAGCAGATAAGGTACGTTATGGGCAGGCCGATAGTAAGGTTGGAGAACCCCGTTGCGGCTGCACCCCATCCGTGAGGACTAAGCACTTTTTTCTGCTGGCGTTCCTTTCGGCTGTGTCAGCTTGGCGATGGTTACCGCGCCAGAGAAGACGCTGTTGTTCAGTATAGTGAGTTCCCTGCCGGAGTCCAGAAGCAAAACTGTGCGGAGAGCCGTGATGGATTTGACTGTGCCTTCTCCGGGCATGAGGGTAGTCGCCACTCGATCGCCTACCGCGTAGGGGAGTCTGGCGAATGAGCCGCCATCGTATTTTTGCAGTTTCGTGATAACAATAGCTCCGGAGCTGATGGCGCTGTTAGGAATTGTCACAAAGCCCACGTCGGTCCTTATCCGGGTGACCAAGGCAGTCAGTTCCGTCACGATGCCAGGAACGTTATTGACTATGACTGTGTCCCCTACTCTGAGTTTGTGAGTGGCGAAAACAAGGGCGCCCGCGAGTATGCCGCCCACGAAAGTTGAGACTATCAATCCAATGGTTATAGAGGCGAATCCTGCGCCCGTCAAGAGACTTTGAGCCTCAACATGCAGGACGTAAAGTACTGCAAAAATCATGAATAAGATGGCGATGGCCGCCATGATTAGCTGGAGCAGCGTCGTAGTTTGCTCGCCCAAATGCTTTGCCATGAGGGGACGGGTTCTGCGTATAAACAGGAGTATGATACTCCAGAACCCAATGATTATGGCTAAGCCGATGACTTCGTTTAGCTGGTTGTTTTCGCTGACAGTTCCGCTAATGGTTCCGGATATGAACAGGTTGTACGCCATAACGGTGATGAAGGCTACGCCTATGAGGATAATGAATGAGATCATGAGCCGTTTGACGCTGTTCACGATGACTGTCATGTTTTTCCCTCTGTCTTGAGCCAGATATTTGCTTTCTGGCTTCTATAGGTTTTCTCGACCATCGCTTTCAGACCAACGAATGAGCGGAGAATGCAAGGAATACCGCAAAATAGAAAAACGCCGAATTCTAAATAGGGAAACTAAGTAACCAAAAAGGAGCGCGGAAGAAATGAAGCTTAACAAGAACGATGAAAAGGTAATAGCTGCCCTCAAAGAAAAAGATTCAACACTTGCAGAAATTTCAGAGAAGACAGAGCTTCCCACCAAGAAAGTTTTCAAGTCGCTGCGAAAGCTCTTCGAGGCTGAAATGATCGACTCAAAGGCGCGCAAGTACCACCTCATCACGGACAAACCCCCCGCGGGAAAAGGCAAGGAAGAAGAGGCCCCCGAAGAAGAATAAGTAACCNACAAGATGCGNGTTAAACCGATTTTTGTTCTTTAGTCTGCANCACCTCAAAGAAGCAATAACGAAAAGCGCATGAGGAAAGGTTGGTGGAGCCTCGAGCGGGCCTTGCTCCCGCGGCCTGCTGCTTACAAGGCAGCCGCTCTACTGGGCTGAGCTATCGAGGCACCTACCATACATTGCCCAGATACCACTGACACGTAGAAAACAACCCAAATAAAAGTTACTGCCAAACGGTTCACGTATGGAACCCCAAGCTAGAGCCAATTGAGGAAGATAGGGACGGCTTACAGGTTTGGTGGCGGGCGCGTACCTAAAGTAACGTTAACGGTGGTTTCGGCGTTGTCCCTGACAACGGTGACTTGAAGCAAGTCGTTGGGCAGCGTTCTTTCTTCGAGGTAGCTGGCTAGGTCATCGCCGTTTCGTATCTTAGTCCCGTTAAGAGCAACAATTATGTCCCCAGACCTAAGATGACCGTCGGCTGGTCCCCCCTGCACAACTGAACCTACATACCGCCCATAGGTCACGCTGACATGAAGCTGCTGCGACAAATCGTAATTCATATCCGACATCTCGGCTTCCGAAGATATCCCCAGATAGGGATGATTACGGTAACTTCCAGTAGCTATAAGCGAGGGAAGTTCCCGCAGAATGGTGTTCGATGGAACCGCGAAGCCTAAACCCTGCGAATCCGTGACAATAGAATTTGTGATTCCTACGACTTCACCGGCCATGTTCAGCAATGGTCCCCCCGAGTTGCCTGGGTTGATGGGGGTGCTTGTCTGTATCATGTTAGCCAATGAGAACGAAGAAGTGAAGTCCGCTTGTTCAGAACGCCCCACCGCGCTTACTACGCCCGTTGTCAGGGAACCTACCAAGCCGTAAGGGTTGCCGATGGCTATGACCTGGTCGCCTACTCGCAAACTGCTACTACTCACGATGGCAAGCGGCTGGAACTCGGATGCCGGGGCATCAAACGAAATCACAGCCAGGTCCGCGTAGGGGTCTGTTCCCAAGACTGTGGCTGCGTATCCATTTCCGTCTGAGAAGGTAACGCTTAGGGTGGTGGTGTCTTGGACAACGTGGAAATTGGTTAGCACAACCATGCGATTCGAGTAGTTGTACACGAAGCCTGAACCTTGCACGCTACCCGAGGTTGTGTTTCCAGCAACAAGAACCACTGAGTTGCTCACGCTGGCGTAAAGGTCAATTAGGGAGGTTCCGTTCTGGTAAATGGTAATTGTGTCGTTGCGGATAGTCACATTCTGCGAGACATTTATGGCTTCGATTTGTGCCTGCAAATCGGAAACCTGTGTGTTTAGGCTACTGATTTGTCGGCTATTCAAGTAGAAAATGCCCAATCCGCCGACGAGCAAACCCAGAATGAACAGCAATGCGAAGCCTGTTGCCGCTGCTTTGCGGGAGTTTTTTAAACGAGACATAACGGTGGACCTCAGCAGATTTTCACGTACCCGCGTACATAAAAGTATTTCCACTTTCCGCCAGAAAGGCGAGGAGAGAAGCGGCGCCTATTTTCTGCGGTCCACGATGTCTAAAGCGTCTGGGCCAGTGCCTATCAGCGTGACGGGTACGCCAGTTCGGGTTTCTACTTCCGCCACGAACTGCTGCGCCTCCCTGGGCAGGTCGCTGAAGGTTCGTTTGCCTTGGCAATTGGGGAAGATGCAGTCTAGCTTCGTCAGCGCTGCCTGCGTGGCACCGTTGATCTTCGCTGTTTTCTTTGCTAACTCAAAGTCGAATGGTGCACTGCGGCGGTCTCTGCCTGTACCTGCAGCGACCTCAAACCAGCCACGTTTCTGAGCTTCCTCCTTCGTGATTTCCCCCGGCAGCGGTCCGGCGCCGACGCGGGTCATGAAACTCTTGTAGACTATGAGAACTTCGTCTACTCGGGTTGGTCCCACGCCTGCTTCCGAGGCGATGGCTGAGGCGCCCGTGTCTCGTCCCGTGACATAGGGGTAGCCGCCTCCCAGGAAGAGGGAAAGCATGAATCCCTGGGTGCCCTCGAGCAGAACTCTTTTGCCCTGGTCTAAGCCTTCGTTGACTTCGGCAACTTCGTCTGCAAGGTAGGGTTTGAGTTCGGGGATGTCTTTGGCAAGTTTAGCCGTGCGTCTAACTCGTTCCTCAAGGGCGGGTCCGACGCCCCAGCCTGTGGTTCCGATGCCCTTGTTGACGGAGCTGGCTTTGTCTTGAACGCTATGTTTCTCCTCAATTATGGAGGCGAACTGGTCGATTCCAATTCGGCTTTGGACTTGGGTAAGCTCAACTTCCTTAAAGAACTGGGCAACATGCACGTTTGCACCTGCCGCAATGAGCAGACGAGTTTTGGGGTTGATGAAGGCTGCGGGAACCATGTGGAGGGCGTATTTTTTGCTTTCATGCCAGACGGTGTGCGCAGCGTTTACTGAGCCTGTTCGCACGCAGAAGTCCAGGTTGTCTTTGAGGGCGAGATAGCTGATGATTTTCCCTTTTCCTTCGTCTCCCCAGAAAGCGCCAACAATCACGGTGCAGGGCATGTTAGTTCACGCTTGTAACGGTTGAGCAGGGCGTATTTAAAACTGTTGGCAGCCTCAAACCGCCTCATTTTGGGGAGTTAACCATTGGAAGGAGGTTGTAACTATTTNGTTGTGCTTCGTTTTTTGTCTTCGCTCATCAGTTCTGAGAGCCGGTAAGTAACGTAGGCGGAGAAACTTCGGATGCCCTTCTTTATGGTGTATTCTTCTTTAACTTTTAACCACTCGTTGAAGAAATAATCGTAGATTTCTGCTTTTACGGTGATGCTTTTAAAGCCACGCTTCGGCGTTGGTTGTCCCCTCAATTGGTATTGTACGGAACTCTCACTATTTAAGGATTGACATTGATGCCACAATTAGTCGGCTGTTGTAGCTAATGTTGTGCAACAACTAGTGTGTAGCGTTGACGATGCAATAAATGTTTATATGTGAAGTACGGTAAAGTACGGGGAGAAGTGGAAGGAGGTCTGCGATGCCGCGCAAAGGGTATAGAACAATATGTGTCACAGACGAGGTCTACAATTGCATACAAAAGAAAGCGAAAGATACCAACCGCACCATACCCGAATACATCAAACACCTACTGGAAAAGGACAGCACCCCGAAAAAGCAGAATTAGTTTTTCCAGAAAACCTTATGACAGAAAGGCAATCTCGGCTTCAGTCTGCACATTTTAGAACTAAGCCCCAATTCGAAACCAAAGCCAACCTGCACTATTTGGACCTGCGAGCATTGGCCTGAGCATCGATTTTCTCCAGAAGCCTAATCACACATTTGCCCCTACGTGCTTTCTCATCTTCTGAAATTGAACCCAGAGCATGGCAAATGAAGTCCACAATCACGCCACTTTCCTCGTCAAACACCACAGGGTAAACACGGCAACCAGCGGGTCTAAACGCGTAAACTTCGCACCTCCGCTCTTGGATGTTGTAGAAAACGCAGTGACCCTGTCGGTTTCGAAGAAGGGCATATCCTTCCGCGTCGATGCGCACAAAAGATTTCCTGTTGTGACCTCGCTTTTCCAGTCGTGCAATGTCCTCTTCGGAAAGCATCATATCGGTTTCTTGGCAGCAAATCCCGCAACGAAGACAACGCATGAAAGAAGATTGTTCCGGGCGTATTTGGTGTTTATGGCAGAATTCCCGTGTGATTAGCCTGCTATGTTCATGAGATTTATGTTCAGAAGTTCTGCCCAAGCGACGGTTCGAAGCGGAATACTGGTTGCTTTTCGAATGCCATATGGCGTGTACTCGATAAGGTTGCCTTTTCCGAAATTGCCTTTCCGAATGTGCCGCAGGTAAACGTTGACGATGACTGAGCCGTCTTTAAGGTGCAGGTTAACGTTTTTTCCCAAGAACGATTTTGCACTGTTCAAGCTAAAGCTTTCCATGCTCGCTCACCACTCAACGTCTTTGTCTGCTATGCTTGTCCAGCATTGTCTGCAGATAGGCAGCTTTTCTCCTTTGACCATGATGTAGAGATTTATGTTTTCGCTGTTGCAGGAGCCGTTCCAGGGGTTTTGACATTGTTCCAACTTTGTAACCACCATTTGTTCTGGTTGGTACTCTGAGAAAGTTGCTTTTAAGGCGAGTCCAGAAGCGAGTTGAACGCGCATGGGGGAGGGGTCAGTTAAAATGAACGGTTTACGCCGTGAACCTTAAATCTCGACTATTTCGGGGGCTATTTCATCCCGAGTTATCTTGAGCAGCCCCACGGAGGGTCGGCAGAGGAATGGCGGTT
>JGI20214J51650_10001107_pt1 | contig 17071 bp, 17 predicted proteins | sample WetSurMetagenome_FD_51650 | JGI IMG/M metagenome (IMG submission 51650) | reverse complement strand
TCGGGAAGACTTCCGTCAAGAACTGGAAGAGTGTAGTGACGGCCCTTGTAGCGGCAGGGCTTTTCTGGATCATGGCAAATCCCCTTATCATTATCATCTTGGCGGCTTTTCTTGGGATGTTGCTGGATGGGAGGCAACCCGTCGCTCAGAAAGCCAGACATCCAGCCAACATAAGACACACAACCATCCCGTTGCTGCTTTCCCTTCTGGCTTCCGCTGTGGGCCTTGCCCTCCTTTTTTACTTCCGAAAGGAACTTTATCATCTTGCCGTGCTCATGTCCAAGATCGATCTCCTCGCTTTTGGCGGGGGGTTGGTCTCGGTGCCCCTTATGTTTCATGAAATCGTCGAAGTCCGCTCCTGGATGGACGCTTCGACCTTCCTCAATGGGATCGTTCTCGGTCAGTTTACCCCGGGCCCCATTGTGATCACGGCAACCTTCGTGGGCTACATGGTCTATGGCATCATTGGTGCGTTTGTGGCTACCGTGGCTATCCTTCTCCCTTCTTTCCTGATTTTGGTCGGTGTCGCCCCCTGGTTTGATCGAGTGCGCTCATCGCCATGGCTCACCAGGGCGATCGGTGGCATCCTGTGTTCTTTCGTGGGCCTTCTTCTTACCGTCACCATCCGGTTTGTTTTGAACGTCCCCTGGGATTGGCCTCACCTGGCCCTCGCGACCGCGGCCTTCGCCGCTCTGGTTTTCAAAGTGGATATCCTTTGGGTGGTTCTTGCGGGAACCGCGATTTCAGCATTTGCTGTTTAGAAATATTCTCTGAACCTCTTGGAAAACTCAATAAAACCGATAGGGGTAGGAACGGTGCAAACCAATGCACCGTTCCTACCCCTATCGTTGAAGGACATTTGCAAGAAGCTCCTCTGATAGAACAAAACCATCTCGAAGCACAGAGACTGCTTACCCTTTCCCCAAAGGAAATTGTACGAAATTATCGAGCAATTCTCCACGGGGGCAATGGGTGTTCACGATGTGAAAAACAGAAGCTGAAAATCTCAGTCTAGCCTGGATTCCCACGTTAGTTTTTTGAGTTAACGCCACGCGGGGGTTTTACCCAAATTTTAGATGAAGCCTTTTGCCTGCGAGCCAAGGAATAGGGATATCCGTATGCTGAAAACCGGCAGCAATGAGATGCGGATCATGTGCTCGTTTCTGCATCTGGATCGAGATGTCTTTTTCGGTGATCGCCACCTGAGCGGTGGCAATGACCAGGTCACGAAAGATATGCTTCGATTTGGCGGTCTCATAGCCCTCTGCCACCTTGGCTCCCAAAACAACCGGTAAAGACTGCTTGCCATCACCGGGAAGCGCTCTCCAGCCTTCAAAACCATTATGACAAGCTCCAGAAACGTCTCGATGCCATCTATATGGATAAATTGGACGGTGAGATTACCAGGGAGTTTTATGAGCAGAAAAGCGGTCAGCGGCGTCGGGAGCAGGAAGACATCCTAAGAAAGATCGAAAAACACCATGACGCCAATGGGGCTTATCTGGACGAAGGAGTTCGCTTAATCGAACTAGCGCAACATGCTGCAATCCTTTACGAAAAGCAGAGCATGGAAGAAAAGCGCCGTCTTCTTAATTTTGTACTTTCGAACTCCATCTGGAAGGACGGAACGCTCATCCCCAATTACCGGAAACCCTTTGATCTGATTGCATCTACGAACATTGCCTACCAACAAAAAAAGACCGCTTCAGGGCTGGAAAACGGCCTTTTTGATAACTGGCTCCCCGGATTGGTGCCTCAGAGCGTGCTCGTTTGGGATGGGGTCCGTATTGAAATGGAGCGCGCGGCTCAAAACCATGTAAAGATCAGCTTATTGCCTGAAATGATCCAATTACAAAGTGATCCCCTGCATGCCGACGGCCTCAGTGGGCGGAAAACAACGATAGACTGAAAATGCTACAAGCAACCCAAATGGATCGGATCGCATCTGATAGGGGACGACCCCCAGGAGAAGGAGGTGGCTGTGCTGTGGAAGCCTTCTGTGCACACATGGTAAATGTATGTTGACGGATGGCTCACGAATCATGGATTAACACTAGGAGAGATGTTTTGAGTTTAAAGAAGGAGTATCCGGCGAGCGAGTGGGCAAAGCGCGCCATGCCCCATCAACTGCTCTAAAGGAGGGACGACTGACCGGGCTTTTTGCTCAACCTCATTTTGATGACAGTCTGATTCACATTTATCCAGGCTCAGGATAACTGCCTTGCTAAGAGTCCATTTCCCGTACATCGAAGCTGGTTTAATTATAAGAAGCCCCTCTCACGTGGTTTGGAATCTGCTTATCGATAGTTCACGCTGGTCGGAATGGGGTCCATCAATCCTTGCCGTCGAATGTTCCGATCGTTACCTGACTGCTCTCTCCTCGGGTCGAATAAAGACAGTGCTGGGATTTTCCGTACCTTTTGCGGTAACACAATTCGAACCACGCAAAGCTTGGTCCTGGAGCATATCTGGAATCCCTGCAACAACTCATTTCGTGCAAAGTCTCGGCAAGGGCTTCTGCCGTCTGATCTTCGGAGTGCCGATCTTCGCCTTTCCTTATCTCAGCGTGTGTCTGATTGCCATCCGGCGCATTGCTAAACTCAGTGAAGGAGGCCGAGGTCGATCATCAACTTCTTAACCGCCAGCTCCTTTGCCCTGGCCTCCACATCAACGGTCGCCGTGAGGTCCGTCCAACATTCAGGAAAGTCCCTTTTGTCCACATACTCAGCATGTCTCCTTGGATTTTTTGCCGCCCAACCCTGCTCAGGCGAGGAGATGTGACAATAGGGCACACGGCCTATGCTCTCCCACATTCCTACCGTCATCCTTGTTGCCTCCTCAACGCCAAGGCCGTCGGGATTGCAACGATGATGATGAACATCGTAAACGAGCGGGATCTTTAGATCCGAACAAACAGGAAGGAGGTCCTCGACTGTGTAAACCATATCGTCATTCTCCAAGGACAAACGTCGACGGACCCTTTCCGATAGCCTTGCAGAGTTGTCTCTGAAACGCTGCAGGGCAAGGGATTTATCTCCATGGGCGCCTCCCCCGTGTACGTTTATGACGTCTGCACCAATCAATTCAGCGACAAGCCCCTGATATTCGAGCTCGCGCAAAGAATTCTCAACGACCTCCCTTCTCGGGGAAGAGATCGTTACAAACTGATCCGGATGAAAACTCAGTCGAATGTCATTGACTTTTCGGTAATCATTAACTCTTGCGAGAAAATCACGAATCACACCCGCGTTGGGGAGATCGTCCAACTCGTAACCCACCTCAGGGTGAGTATACCTTGGAAATATCGGGGAAAGTACACGGAAGGCCTTGATGCCCACCCTTGACAAGGCTTGGACTGCCAGCAGGAGGTTTTCAGCGTTAGCGAAGCAGATTTCAGAGACCTTTGCCAACTGCTGAGCGCGGCTGAGACCTGATAGAGCTTTGGCAGTGGTATGTCTGAAACGAATGGGTTCCCGACTGAAGATGCAGCAGAGCCCAAACCTCAGCATCTTATTCCTTTGCCTGAGCCGCCTAGCTTTCTTGAATGGATAGGCATGACCTCCTACGAACCTCTTGCCTTGAATCTCCTTCGTAACTCTTTAACATAAAATTCTGGCCGGCAATAATTAGAATCTTCTCCTTTCAATTGCGATCTTCTTGGGAAGCCTTGAGACTATGCATCTCGAAAGAACTTTGTTGTCAATCCTTCTCATCATGAGCTTGCACCCATCATCCAAATCCGGTGCTTCGGGTCCGGAGAGCTTTACCTCCGGCAGCATTAAGCCTGCGCCCTGCCCGAGTTCTCCCAATTGCATTTCCTCTCTGGCAAAAGCAATCTATCATGCTATAGGTCCCATTTCCTAATCCAAGTTTAGTGGCAGACGAAAACGGGCTCTTCATATCCGGGCCAGCCATCGTCATGATCATCGAGCACAACCGGCCCATCTGCAGGCGCTTTGATTTCTCCCGCAACAGGGTCGAGGTGCCGCTTCCACAACCCGAGGTGGCGGAGACAGAAAGAGGATGTCGGCTCATCGCCCGGCCTTGATTCTCCCTCCCCTGCTTCTGCTCGAATCCTCGCACACTAGGTGTGAAAAATCATGATTTGGGTTGCAACTCCTCAGGGCCTATGAGTGGTAGGAGCTTGTCCACCTTGAAAAAGACAACAGACCGCGTTCCACCTTTTTCTTCAATTTCCGGCGGGTAGAATTTCCGGCGCAGTGAATGCACCAGCTCGCTGTCGGTCTCTTCGCGAACCCTGGTGAGATGCAGTCGTTTTCCCTTGTATCCTGGCTGATTCTCTCTGAAGAGGTACGCTGCGTGCGGGTTGGACTGCAGGTTGTGGTGAGTTAGGCGGTCGGGCATGATGAAAGCCAAAGTTTCATCCTCCATCACATGGGGCCTCGAAAAAACGGCGGAATTGACGCGTCCTTCAGAATCCGCCGTAGACAGGACGCCAAGACCCTTTGTATTCTCAAAGTAATCTCTCAGGTTCATCTGAAGCCTCCATCTGTGCCTTGCAGTTGAATTGTATAGTGTTCGCGTATTCTTTCGTCATGTGGAAGTTAAGATAGGAACGAATCCATCCGCCGCAAAGAGCCTGAGAGGGGTGAGGGATCTTTTTGGTAGTCACAGCGATAATATGCGGTGTGGTTTTCTCCGACGATGAGGGTTGCTTCTGCGGTCAATCGCGGCTCCAAACTCACCATTTAATTCTCCTTCATTGACAGCTTTGAACTTCCTTTGGACAAGGTTTCCGGCAATAGTTTATAGTCGATGTCTCCTGTTTGTGCTCAGGATATCTTTTGTCGCCAACATTGCGGATCAGTTCCCATCCGGAAGGTGGGGTTGACATCTGTGGGAATGGCTTGTAGCCCTGATCGCGGCAGGATACCGCTCCTACAAGGCGGAGTTTCCGGATGAAAGCGAATTAGGCTTTCGGTGAGGCCATGGCACAAGAGATCACGATATGCGGACGGAAGTTGGGCTCTAAACCCTGCAGTGTTCGATTAATCTGAGACTGCCATGCAGAACAGCGAAAAGATGAGGCAAAGCCTCCTCAGGCTTTTTGATTCACAAAGATTGGCGGTTCTTTCCACGCAATATGACGGACAGCCCTACGCAAGCCTGATCGCCTTCTCTTTCTCGGACGATCTCAAAGAGCTCTTTTTTGCAACCCCAAGAACCACCCGCAAATACACCAATCTGAGGGCTGACCCCAGGGTTGCCATGCTCATCGACAGCCGTTCCAATCAGGAAGCGGACATTCACCAGGCGATAGCGGTGACCGCCGTGGGGAAGGCCGGCGAGGTTTCGGAAGAAGAGCGACCCGCGGTTTTTGAAGGGTATCTAGCCAGGCATCCCCACCTGGAGGATTTCGCGAAGTCTCCTTCCTGTGCGCTGATCCGAGTGGCCGTGACGACTTTTTATGTTGTGAGCAGATTTCAAAAGGTTATGGAGTTGCATGTCGCGGCATGAGATGGGTCCTTGGTCTTCATGAGATAGGTGAAGCGGAACGCCATATCGTTGGCGGCAAATTTTACGCACTTGCTCAAATGGCAAGGGGTGGGCTTAAGATTCCATCAGCCTTCTGCATTACTGCTGAGACCTACAATGAATATGTGAGTATTACCGGCCTCCGGGAGCGCATTCTCCTTGACCTGCACCGCAAAGACTTCAATCAGATGCGATGGGAAGAAATCTGGGACGCCGCCCTTCGAGTTCGCAACCTGTTCCTGACGCATTCCTTTCCCGAAAACCTGCGTTCACACCTGCTCCAAGCGATCCATGACCACTTTCCGGATGAGGCAGTGGTCGTTCGCTCTTCATCGCCCGAGGAGGATTCCGCTAGGGCTTCTTTCGCCGGAATTCACGAATCCTACGTGAATATCACCGGGGACGATTCTATTCTCGATCATGTAAGGCTGGTCTGGGCATCGCTATGGTCGGATGCAGCGCTCCTTTATCGACAGGAACTGGGGTTGGATATCCACACAAGCGCTATGCCCGTGGTAGTCCAGCAATTGATCACGGGAGATCGATCCGGAGTGGCCTTCAGCAGGGACCCAAACGATCCGCACCTGGCAGTGATCGAAAGCGTCTATGGGCTCAACCAGGGGTTGGTTGACGGAACCGTCGATCCCGATCGATGGCAGATTGATCGCACCACCGCGAGGATCGTCAACCATGCACCGGCTAAAAGGGAGAAGCTCATTTCGCCGTGGGCTGGTGGGGTCCAGGTCACAGCGCTCCCAGAGGACCTTTCATCGAATCCACCCCTGAACGATCGTGAAGTCCGGCAGGTTTTCGACCTTGCCATGCAAGCGGAGAATCTCTTCGGGGCGCCTCAGGACGTTGAGTGGACATTCAAAGACGGCAAGCTCCGGGTATTGCAGTCCCGTCCCATAACCACAACTCCTGTTCAAAGCTCCGATGATAAGCGGCAATGGTACCTTAGTTTGCGCCGAAGTTTCGAAAACCTTCAATTATTGCGCTTAAGAATCGAGGGTGAGCTGATTCCGGCCATGGTAGAGGAAGCGAAAGTCATGGCTGAGCAGGATTTAATAGGCCTCAGCGATTCGGAACTGGTAGAAGAGATTCGCCGCCGGAATGAAATTGAAAGCAAGTGGGTGAGTGTATATTGGGAAGAGTTCATCCCGTTTGCTCACGGTGTGCGCCTTTTCGGTCAATTCTACAACGATGTCGTTCGTCCGCAAGATACCTATGAATTTGTGAAACTCCTGGGCGCAACGGAAATGGAGAGCCTCGAGAGGAATCGGATGCTGGAAGAATTGGCTTCAGCGGTACGCAGCGATCAAAACCTGCGAGAACGATTGGTAGAGGCAGATCTGGCGGATCTAGAGCTAGGCTTTTCTAGGATTCTGGAAGAATTCATCGGGAGATTCGGTGATCTGTCCTGCCCGGTTACCGGCGTCATACAATGCTCCCAAGGTCCGGAAGCCCTGATCAGGCTCATTCTAGAAATGGCCGACCACTCGCCTTCAAAGGCTGCGATCCAATTCCGTGATTTGGAAACTTTGACCTCTTCTTTTCTCCAACGATTTCAAGGCGAGGATTACACCCGGGCGGCGGAACTCCTCGATTTGGCTCGCACCAGCTATCGATTGCGTGACAATGACAACATTCACCTGGCGCGAATCGAGGCGCAGAAGCTCGCTTCTGTTGAAGAGGGAAGGCGGCGCATAGCACTTCAGGGAAAAACGGATGCCTACCAGCCTTTGGTTGAAGAAATCTCAGTATTGTCACAATCGGAGAACTCTGAAACCGACGTATCGACCCCGGCCCAGGTCGATGGTGCCGGTTTTATCCTGAGGCCCCGGCAGCTCATCGGTCAGCCTGCGGGGCCAGGGGTTTCGAGAGGCTTGGCAAGGGTCATTTTGCAGCCCTCCGATCTGGGGAAATTTCTGCATGGAGAAGTCCTGGTTTGTGATGCGGTAGACCCGAACATGACTTTTATCGTACCCCTGTGTGCGGGTATCGTCGAGCGAAGGGGGGGCATGTTGATCCACGGAGCAATTATTGCGCGTGAATATGGAATCCCTTGCGTGACGGGCATCCCCGAGGCCACGGAACTCATTAGAACGGGAGATAGCATCACCGTGGATGGGTACTTGGGCATTGTCACGTTAGGATCGGCAACGCTGTCGTGAAGAAGTCATCTTCCTTGTTTTAGAATGTAACGGTAGGTTTAAAGGCGATAATTTACGATCAGCAATACTAGTGATCCGTTCTTGCGCAGAAAGTTGCGTCGTTGACGACTTTTGGGGCTGACCGAAAACATGGAACACAGACTTAATGTATCGATGAAGTTGCCCTTGAAGATAGACGAGGTCTTCAGCTTCTTCAGTGAGGCTTCAAACCTTGAGCGGATCACTCCCCCTGAGCTTCGTTTCCAAATCATCACGCCGCAGCCCATTCGAATTGCACAGGGAACGAAGATCGATTATCGCCTGAGCCTCTTTGGCATCCCCTTCAGGTGGCAGACGAGGATCTTGAGTTGGGATACTCCATTTCGGTTTTCAGACGAGCAGGTTTGCGGACCGTTTAAGCGCTGGGTCCATCATCATAGTTTCTCAGAGAAGAACGGGATTACGTCAATCACCGATGATGTTTACTACAGGCTGCCATTTCAACCTCTCGGTGAAATTGCTTATCCCCTTGTTCGCGTCCAATTGCGACGAATCTTCGCCTTCCGGCAGAAAGCTGTTAAGCAAGCTCTTTTGGGAAACTAATGCATGCTCGGGAAAGCAGCAGTTCTCTGTTGCTGAAATGCCCCCCTGTGATTCTTCTGGAATGGGTCTCAGTCCTTTGGCACAAGTTTGAGAATTGAATATGGTACGTTACATTGGGTAGCCGCGAACAACAGGGGACTCAAATACCTCCGGCAAAGCCGGAGGCTTGAAAACGTGGACCGCTCTTGAATTTATGCAAATGATTCGTTCATTCATGGACGGTAATGAACCGTTCTCATCGGCCTGCAGCGTGGTACGGATCTCGAAGTATTCGGCATACAACTTGATGGACAATTTGGCCGCAACGGAGGCATGGCCTTGATATTCAAGGGATGACCCGGAATGTATATTCTCAAGAAGGAACGACCCATATGAATGAGAGGATGAAGTCATTGCTGAAAGAGAATTCCATGTGCGTGCTTGCAACCAGCTCCGATGACAAGCCGCACTGCTCTCTCATGGCCTATGTGACGGACGAGGATGATGTGAATACACTTTTCATGGTGACTCCCGGGTCTTCACGAAAGTTTAGGAACTTGAGCCTCAATCACCATGTGAGTCTTCTGGTGGACACCAGGGCAGACTCAAAGGGCGATCGCGGCAACATCCTGGCGCTGACGGTTTCAGGGGTCTGCTTGACTGTGGAGAATAGAGCCGACAAGGACGCTATCCTCCGCCGGATCGTAGGTGCCCACCCGCACCTGCAAGATCTCGCGTACCACCCGGAGGCCGAAGTGATATCCGTCAGGGTGGAAACCCTCCTGCTCCTCGAAGGGGCAACGACTGCACATTTTGAAGAACTGTGATTCAGGCTTCACGGCGCGGCTTGGAAGTTGGGAAAAACTGTGTGTTTGCTTGCCATAACGGGCAGCTGTTCAACCAGATGGCGCAGCATCTCGAATGGAGCACCGCCGGCTCCGATGATGTTGGCAGCTCGAAGGACAGTAGTCTGGACCTTCCCCGACTGAAGTATATGGGCTACCTCTTGCGACTTTTCAGATGCTCCGAGAGATTACCCGCCATCTCGCCCAGCCCGCCGAGGTAAATGATGCGCTTGACCCCGGCTGTTTGCACCGCTTTGATGAAATGGCCGGCAGCCAGCATATCTTTTTTAAGATAAGCCTTATACTGGAATATACTCCGGCCGCCCATGGAATGCACCAGGTAATAGGCCAAATCGATGCCTTCCATTACGGTCGAACAGAGCCATGCGGTGAGGGCTCGGCGACACCTGCCCGACCTGCACGGTGAGGGAAATCAGCCACAGGATGACGCCTTGAAGCAGGAAGACGGTGAACAGGCTCACCCACCAGAAGCGTTGGCCGTGTTCCTTGCGCATGGCAGCTCAGCGGTGGTCTTCTATTTTCCCGTGCTTTCGCTTAAAAGATAGAGGAAAAGGCGAAGGCCCCAAAGGGTTGTGAGGGATAGGATCAGAATTGGCGCGGCGCGAATCCGTCCGCAAGAAAGGCGTTACGCCAGGCTATCAGCACCCCCCTCCCCAGAACACGTCGACGATGCTCACGTCGCTCAATCGCACACTGACCACCCAGAGGCCCAGCATAAGGAGCATAATCCAGACAAAGCTTCCAAGCAGAAGCTCACTCATTGGTCTGATCTCCCATCCCACTGATGTCCCTGACAACCGCCCGACCTTTCCTCAGCTTCACTCGACCTGAATGAGAATTTCGTTCCGGCGCAGGAACCAGGGGGTGAAGGGTGGATTGTAACGGGCAAAGACCGGTTCCCCCGAGGCCTTCAGGCCAAGCTCTTTCATGCGCTCTTTCAGGATGGTGAGGTGTTTGTCATACCGCTTCTTGCTCCACGTTCCTGAATAAGTCAGGGCGGCCATGGTCCTGCCGGGGATCTCTCGGAGGACTACTGAAGGGTCCAGGGGCACCGGAAGGTCGCTCAGTCTCGAGTCGGCCGGCATGACAAAGGCAACCCGCCATTCGCTGCCGACCCGCTCCTGGTTGACGGGGGCAGTCATGGTAATCTTCTCGGACCCGACTTCCTGGTTTACGGGAGCGATCATCGGGATCGATTGGGCTTTGCGGTTTTTGCCCGAAATGTACCCATAGAGCCGTTGAAACGCTTCGTTGCCCACCGATGAAAAATCGCCTTGAACGATGGTTTCCGCCACCACCTGGGGGGCGTACTCCCTCAGCTCAAAGGCGTCCCTTTTCTGAAGAACCGTGTACTTCGCCTCTTCTAAGGCCATGGCTTCTCCGTGCAAGTATGCAGACATGATTAGACCCAGGGTCAAGATGATGAAGGTGATCCACATGGCCCACTCCTTCAATTACAGTTGGCAGACACCAGGGTCGGCCGGTTGAACGGTTACTCGCTCACCGCCCTTTGGGAGCCGAAAGCAGTGAAAGTCGACCAACTCGCCCAGCGTCCGAACCGCTCCCAGAAGAATGCGGAACTGCTCCGAACGATGGTATTCTTTCATTGCATCGCCGTTCACCCAGAGCTCGGACAGGATGAAGCTGTTCGCATCATTTATGGCTTGATACCAGTCATGGCTCAGGCGACCCTTGTCATTCGGCACGCCGCTCCCGAGGAGGCGGATCGTCTGCAGGAATTCCTCCCGTTTGTCCGAATGGGTCTTGATCTTCATTACAAATAAAATCATGGCACCGTTACCCTCCTGAGCCATCCTGCGCTCAAAAGCGGGTCAAAACAATTGGATCCCGACAGGTTCTGAAAAGTTCAGGAGTCGTGCCAGAGGGATGCTCAGCAGGGGTGGGTTGCTAATTCATTGGCATAATGAAGATGTTATGAAGTGGCAGGCTTCAGTTTGTGCGCTGGGGTTTCGTTTTTCTTCCGCCAAATACGACGGCTTCTTCAAATTTGGTGGAACTTAGGTGCTCAGGCGCTGAATGCCGAGCTTGCGCATACGGCCGCGAAGGGTGCTGGGGTTGAGTCCGAGGATAGCTGCGGCGCCGTGCTTGCCTTCAATCTTCCAGCGCGTTTTTTCCAGGACGCTCAGAATGTGTTCGCGCTCGAGGGATTCCAAACTCTTGAGGGCACTCTGGGCAGACGGCGGCTGAAATGGCACCAGCCTGTCGGCAAGGATGAGCACCGAGCCCTCCGAGCTGATGATCGCCCGCTCGATGACATTTTCAAGCTCTCGGATGTTTCCCGGCCAGTCGTACTCTTGGAGCTCATCCATCACCTTTTCCGGGATCTTTCGGATCACCTTTCCCAGTCGTTTGCTGAGCCTGGTCACGAAAGCGCTCACCAGAAGGGGGAGGTCATCCTTGCGCTGGCGAAGCGGGGGGAGCGTTATGGGAAAGACATTGATACGGTACCATAAGTCCTGCCGAAATCGGCCTTCCCGGACTTCCTGCTCGAGGTTGCGGTTGGTGGCGGAAATCAGGCGCACATCGGCCTTAATGGTCTTGGTGCCTCCGAGCCGCTCGAATTCCTTATCCTGAAGAACCCGCAGGAGCTTCGCCTGGAGCCCGAGGGGAAGCTCTCCGATTTCGTCCAGAAAGAGGGTCCCGCTGTTGGCGAGTTCGAATCGGCCCGCCTGCTTGGCGAACGCGCCCGTAAAAGCGCCCCGCTCGTGACCGAACAGCTCGCTTTCGATCAGGTTGGCCGGCAGGGCCGCGCAGTTGACTTTGACCAGGGGGCGCTCCTTTCGGCTGCTTGCGCTGTGAATCGCTCGGGCGATCAGTTCTTTTCCCGTTCCGGTCTCACCCAGGATGAGCGCCGTCGTGTCGGTCGGCGCGATTTGGTTGACCTTGTACAAGACATACTTGAGGGCATCGCTTGCACCGATGATTTCCTGGAAATTGTGCTCGGAGCGGATTTCCTCCCGAAGATAGGCGCTCTCCGCTTCAAGCAGCGACTTGTGGCGTTCAATCTCGGCGAACGCCTGCTGCAATTTCTCCTCCGCTCGTTTGCGTGCCCCGATTTCCATCCGGAGTTGCTCATTGGTCGTGCTGAGCTCGGCGGTTCGCTGGGTAACACGCCGCTCCAGCTTGTCGTGGGCTTCCTGCAGGGCCTCCTCCGCCAGTTTGCGATCCGTGATGTCGAGATGCAGAATCACGGCCTGCAGAGCGTCCTCGCCAACGCGTGCGGCCCGCATCAGGAACCAGAACCTCGCGGTCTTGAAGTGGCAGGGATATTCGATTGTAAAATGATTCTCGCGTCCGTCCAAAATGGCCTCCAGGCCCTCCAGGGACTTTGCGGAGATCTCATCGCCGCTTCGGGCCGCCCGGCGGCACACCTCGAGGTAGTTGGCTCCCGCACTGATTGACGTCAGATCTCTCAGATTCCGATCACTCCCATAGCGGAGCCACTCCTTATTAGCGAGTGAGATACAGCCTTCCGAGTCGATCGTCACCACACTCATGGGAAGCGCATCGATCAGGGTGCGCAAGGCGGGATTGGCCGAATGCGGCAGTCGCCCCGACGGCGGAGCCTCCGACCTCGCGCCGGCTTCTCTGCTGGATGCCTTCCCAGCTGAAACCACTCCTTTAGTCCCTGATCGTGATTGTGCCGCCATGATGAAGTCCTCAAGCTTGAAAGGTGTATAACCCTGCGGGAAACCAGCAGTTCTATGGCAGAGTTCCTCTTTTAGATTTAATAACTGCCAAAAGGCATTAGAAAAATAAGCGAGTCGAGAGCGATTGGCAATCCAATTGGCGAACTGTCACCGTTCCATTTAACCGACCCGCTAAATACGACGGGATTGCTGTCATAAACTCGAGAGCAGCGGGTACGGTATTCGGAGTGGAAAAACAAACGACGCTAGGCCCTTAGGCGTCTGAGAGGGTTTACCGGAGACGCTGGCACGCAAGTTGAAATTAAGAAATTTCAAGGCGTCAAGTTTAGGATTGGAGAGTAAACAGCAGGTCAGTACTTTCAAAATTGATTTAAGTGAGATCGAGAGGAGAAAGTCATGAAGGATGTACACAGTTACTGCGACAACGTGGTGACCGAACTCAGTGCGTGGAAGGCCAAAGCCTATGACGTGGTTAGAAGGTTTGACAAGCTTTCGTCCGGCGACAAGGCCAAGCTCAGCGATCAGGTCAATGATTTACACATCTACATTGAAGAGCTTGAGAACAGAATTGCCCGGCTGAGGAAAGAATGTCCCACTGACTGGAAGGCAGACCACATCGAAATGGAAACGAAATTTGGTCATTTGAAGGGTGCGTTTAACGACATCAATGCGAACTTCTCCCCGGGCGATATCGGGGGCTAGCCCGAAACAGCCGCGTCTCTACAGGCAGGGAAGGAAAGCGGGACTCCTTCCCTGCTCGCGTCTGGGGTTTCTTCGCCGAAAGCCTTGGATGCCTTGTCCTTGATGGATTGGTCCCGGGTCAAAGCATTTGCTCAGATTTCGACCTCAGTGAGGGCGCCAAGAATCCCGACCTTCATGCCTCGTTATCCCCCTCTCCGAGAACATTCTGAACACTACCGAAATCGAATCTATAACCTAATCTGAGCGATTGTGCCGACGAACTCGTTCTGAAACAGCACTGAAGGCGGGCGGGGATAAACCACCGCCCCTACGCGTTGGGTTTAGGGTTGTTTGCCGTAGTGGCGGGCTTTATGCCCGCCTGGGACACATATCAGTTTCGAAATCGCTCAATTTAGGTATAAAATAGAAAAAGGGCTCGAGGATTTCTCCCAAGCCCCTATCTTTCGTGGCTCCCCGGGACGGACTCGAACCATCAACCTAGTGGTTAACAGCCACCCGCTCTGCCGATTGAGCTACCGGGGAACAAAATTCAAAACGAGGAGCACTCATTAACAGAGTACTCCTCGCTTGTCAACACCCTAGGTTCGCGTTTGCGGAACGTACGCCCATGTTGCGTGTTTTAGGCGCCATTCCATTGCGCGCCTATTTTTCCTTTTCAGGCTTCTCTTTTTCCTTGGCTTCCGGCACAACACACTTGGCCAGGAGCTTTTCGTAATCGGCGTCGGTTTTGGCCTGAATCTTGGCCACTTCGGCCTCGGTCAGGTGACGGAATCGGCGCTGGGGTTTGAAATACTCGCTCACCGGCTTGGGTTTGGCCACCTTACGGGAGAGGTAGAAAACACCGTCGATCACTTCATAAAGCGGGAAGACCTTCGACTGGACCGCCAGTCTGGCCATTTCCACGCTCTCCTCGATACCGCAGCGCCACCCGGTCGGGCAGGGTGAATAAATGTGGATATAAGCGGGGCCGGGAACCAGCGATGCCTTCTTCACCTTATTCATCAGGTCGATGGGGAAGGCAGGCGAGCAGGTGGCCACATAGGGAGTACCGTGGGCCACTGCGATCTCAGGCATGTTCTTCTTTTGCGTTGACTGGCCGATGCTCTTCTTGCCGGCAGGCGAGGTCGTGGTCGCGGCCCCGTAAGGGGTCGACGAAGACCGCTGAATACCTGTGTTCATGTACGCTTCATTGTCGAAGCAAAAATAGATGAAGTTGTGGCCGCGCTCAAGGGCGCCGCTCAACGCCTGCATCCCAATGTCTGCCGTGGCGCCGTCACCGCCCATCGCCACAAAAACGGTGTCCGGCTGGTTGAGGAGGCCCTTGCGGTTCATGGCTTTATAGGCTGATTCCGCGCCACTGGCTACCGCCGCCGCGTTTTCAAAGGCAACATGCATCCACGGCACCCTCCACGCAGTCTGCGGGAAGGGTGAGGTGATGATTTCCATACACCCCGTGGCGCTGCAAACGACAACATTAGTGCCCAGTGCTTTCATAGCTTGCCGCAAAGCCAACACTTCCCCACAGCCCTGGCATGCTCTGTGACCGGGCGACAACGGCTCTACCTCTGGAAGATTCTTGAGGTTGAACCCCTTGAAATTTTTCAAAGCTTCAGATGCGATTCCCATTTATTCCCTCACATTGATGAATTCGTAGGCCACGGGTACGCCAGCGTCTTTGGACGCGGCAACCTTGTCAACCATCTCAGTAAAGTTCTCCACGGTCACGTCTCTACCGCCAAGACCGGCGAGGAAGTTCCCAACCTTCGGATAGTGCTTGCGGTCGTAAAGGATGGATTTGATCTCGAGGGCGACCGCCCCGGACATGTTACCACCATTAAAAGAATTGGCCCTATCCAGGACAACAAGGTTCTTGGCCCCCTTGACCGCCGTAAAGAAAGCTTCAACAGGGAACGGCCGGAACAGACGAATACGGGCCACGCCAACCTTCTTCCCCGCAGCTCTCATCTCGTCGACGGCGGTCATGGCAGTCTCGGAGATACTACCCATGGAAACGATTATGGTTTCAGCATCTTCGGTCTTGTAGGTTTCCACCGGCTTATACTGGCGCCCGAACTGCTTGCCGAACTGATCCCAGGCTTTCTCGATATAGGGCAGGGAATTCTTGAAGGCTTCATCCTGGGCCTTCCGTGCTTCGGTGTAGACATCGGGCATGCCGACCGCACCCAAGGTCATGGGATTGCTCGGATCCAGCTTGAACTGGGGCTTCCACGGCGGCAAGTACTTCTTCACCTCGGCTTTATCGGGAAGCGTCAAAGGCTCGATCATATGGCTCAGGGTGAATCCATCCAAATTGACCTGCACCGGGAAACTGATGTTGGGGTCCTCAGCGATACGGAAAGCCTGGATGGTAAGGTCCACCACTTCCTGGCCGTTTTCCGCAATGATCTGAATCCAGCCCGTGTCGCGGGCGTACATCAAATCGGCATGATCATTCCAGATGCTGATGGGGGCGCTCAACGCGCGGTTGGCAACGGCCATGACGATGGGCAGGCGGAGGGATGCAGCAATGTAGCAGAGCTCGGACATCAAAGCGTAGCCCTGGGAGCACGTCGAAGTGAAGGTGCGCGCCCCGCACGCGGAGGACCCGATACAGGCGCTCATGGCGCTGTGTTCGGATTCCACCGGGACAAATTCGGCATCCAGATGACCGTCGGCGACCATTTCGGAGAGGTGTTCAACGATGTGCGTCTGGGGAGTAATGGGGTATGCCGCAATCACGTCGACATCACAAAGTCCTGCCGCCTCGGCGCATGCTATGGAGACTTCGATACCAATTTGTTTGGACATGTTAGTCGACCTCCTCTACCATGGTGATAGCGTCCACGGGACATTCGTGGGCACAGATGCCACAGCCCTTACACCAGTAGTAATTCTGGATGTAGTAACCCTCGGCATCCTTGCTGTAGACCATATCCGGGCAGTAAATGTAGCACTGCGCGCATTTGGTGCATTTTTCTTTGTTGGTTTCAGGCCTCATGGATCGCCAATCGCCGGTCTTGAGCTCAGCAGCATTCCCGGGCGTGGTGATGGCAATCCCAAAGTTCAATTCCTTCCAGCTTTTGAATCCGGTTTCCTTAGCCACTGTTTAACCCTCCACGACGGTTTCTTCGAAGGCGCGTGCGCAAGACTTCACGTTCTTCTCGGCAATCGGTCCGAAGCGATGATCGATCGGGTGCTTCAAGCCTTCCATCGAAATCAACCCCGGCGCAGCTTTAAGAAAGGCCCCCAACATGGTGGTGTTGGTGATGGGGACGCGCATGGTTTCCACCGCGATTTTGCTGGCATCGACGACCGCGAGCTTGGCCTTAATCCCGGTTTCTTTGCGGATCTGGGCGGCGCTCTTTGAGGAATTGACGATGACAGTACCGCCGGGTTTCAAACCAGCTTCTACGTTTACGAGTTTCAAAAGAGTCGGATCGAGAACTATGACATAGTCCGGCGTGTAAACCTTCTCGCGCGTTTTGATAGGTTTATCGCTGATCCGCACAAAAGCCATAACCGGGGCGCCTCGCCGCTCGGGGCCAAAACTAGGGAAAGCCTGTGCGTATTTCCCTTCCTCGATAGCAGCCAGGGCCGCGAG
>JGI20214J51650_10001102_pt1 | contig 17098 bp, 11 predicted proteins | sample WetSurMetagenome_FD_51650 | JGI IMG/M metagenome (IMG submission 51650) | reverse complement strand
CCGGAAGTCGTTGCGGAGGATATCGATAAAACCGATGTTGCCGCCCTTGAGCCCGAGACACTCGATTCGTCGAGCGAGCCCGTCGAGCGTACCGCGCTTATGGAAGAAGAAATCGCCGAAGAAACCCTTCCCTCCGAATCCGCCGAAGAAACCATGCTCTCCGACGTGAGCGAGGAAACCATGCTCACCGAAGCCGACGCCGAGAGCATGCCGGCCGAGGAGGGCACCATGGCCGCCGAGCCGGAAGAGGAGACGCTGCTCTCCGCCCGCCCCGATACGTTTCTCGACTCTTCCGGCCCCGTCGTACCGGAGCCGGACTCTCCCGGCACGCGGGAGACCGTTTCCCGGCAACATTCCGATGAGGATATTTTTGCCGATGAGGAGCAGGACGCGGAGATGGAACCGGAAAATTCGACCGCGTCGGCGATACCCGACCACGTGCTCACGCCGACGCTCGCCGACATCTATTTCCAGCAAGGGCAGCCGCAGCTTGCGCTTCAGATATACCGCCGGCTTCTCGACGCCGATCCGGATAACGAACGTATCGCGAAACGCATCAGGGAAATAGAGGCCGGTATGGAACAGCACGGGGCCGGGGAGCCCGCCGTTGCGATTCCGGAACGCGCCGCCCCCGCGCCCGCGCCGTCCGCTCCAAAGGCAAAGCCGAAGATCGAAAAGAAAAAAAAGGCCTCTTCCGCCGCGAAGCCGCTTTCCGGCGTGCGCGTGAGGAAAAAGAAAGCCAAGAGCAGGCGAAAAAAAACGAGGTAAGGACATACCGCGGCGGCGCCCAAACCGTGGTCGGAAAGGCGCAGTCAAGATTCACGTATGCACAACAGCCGTCTTGCCGCCGTGAGAGGTTTTCTTTCCCGGGGCCCATATTCGAGCATTATCATTTCCGATCCGGTCGACGTCGAGTATCTCACCGGATTCCGTTCCTCCAACGTGTATTGCGTGGTGTCCCGCCGCAAAAACCTCCTGTGCTCGGATTTCCGCTACCGTTCGGCGGCGCTCGCCTTCTGCCGAAGGAACGATGAGTGGATTTTCCTTGAAATCAAAGAGAACGATTTTTCGTTTCTCCGAAGCGCGCTGAAAAAAAAATCCGTCACCGCCTTCCAGGCGGACGTGTTCACCGTGAGCGCGTTTAGTCGCCTGCGGCGCGCGTGCCCCGGCGTGGGCTTTGCAAAGCTCCCGCCCGAATTCGCCGACGTATTCGTCCCAAAGACTTCCCATGAAATTTCCCGTATGAAAAAGGCGGCGGCCATCGGCGACAGGGTCTTTAACGAGATGTTTCGCGCCGCCCGGCCCGGGATCACCGAACGGGAACTCGCCGGGTTCTGCGAGGAGCGGTGCGGGAAATACGGTTCCCAGAGACCGTCGTTCGAAACCATCGTGCTGTTCGGCAGGAGGGCGGCGCTTCCCCACGGGATTCCGTCCGACGCACGGCTTAAACGCGGCGACTGGGTGCTGTGCGATTTCGGCTGCACCGTGGATGGGTTCGCCTCCGACATGACGCGGACCTTCGTGATGGGAAGGGCGTCCGATGTGCAGAAGCGGATCTACGGCACGGTGCTCGAAGCACAGGAGACCGCCCGGCGGGCCGTGACCGCGGGGGCGCTGGCGAGCGATATCGACGGCCTCGCGCGCGGCGTGATTTCGGCCGCGGGCCTTGGCCCCTTGTTCGGCCACGCGACCGGCCACGGCGTGGGGCTGCGCGTCCATGAAAAGCCTCGCATCTCCGCCTCCGACAAATCTATTTTACAACCTGGCACGGTAATCACCGTCGAGCCGGGCGTGTACCACCCGGCGTGGGGCGGTGTGCGCATCGAAGACATGGTGGCGGTGCGACACGGCGGCGGCGAGACCCTCACCTCTTCGCCGCGCGAGCTCATGGAAGCGGGAACCCGATGATAAACATCCACGCGCTCCTCAAGACGATGTTCGACAACAACGCGTCGGATTTACACCTGCGCGTTGGAACGCCGCCCACGTTCCGCATCAATGGCGCCTTGTACCGGGCGCAAATGGAACCCGTTTCGTTCGACGACATGGAAAAGATGTGCACCGATATCATGCGGCCCGAGCAGAAGGCCGCGTTCGACGAGACCAACGAGATGGATTTTGCCATGGGCCTCAAGGGCGTGGGCCGCTTTAGGATCAACGCCGCCCGCCAGCGGGGGACCGCGTCGCTCGCCATCCGGTCAATCAAGACGCAGATTCCGTCGTTTACCGAACTCGGCCTGCCCAACGTGATTTTAGACCTCGCCATGAAGAAACGGGGGCTCATCCTCGTGACGGGCACCACGGGAAGCGGGAAGTCGACGCTCCTTGCCTCCATGATTGATCACATCAACGCCAACGCGTCGGTGAACGTGGTCACCATCGAGGATCCCATAGAATACCTGTACAAAGACAAGAAGAGCATCATTGCCCAGCGTGAAGTGGGGCCCGACACCGAAAGCTTCTCAAACGCGCTGCGCGCGAGCTTCCGTCAGGACCCCGACGTGATTCTCATCGGCGAGATCCGCGACCAGGACACCATGGAGACCGCCATGAGCGCGGCCGACACCGGCCACCTCGTGATGAGCACCCTGCACACCATGAACGCCATGGAAACCGTCTCCCGCATCCTGTCGTTTTTCCCGCCGCACCAGCACCAGCAGGTGAGGCTCGTGCTGTCGAACGTGCTGGTGGCGGTGATTTCGCTTAGACTGTTGCCCAAAAAGGACGCGGGCGGCCGCATTCCCGCCGCGGAGATAATGATAAACAACGCGGCGGTCGCCGAATACATCCTCAATCCCGAAAAATCGCATCTCATTCTGTCGGCAATGAGCGAAGGCTATACGCAATACGGCTCGCAGTCGTTCGACCAGTCGCTGCTCCAGCTGTACCGCGACGATCTCATCACCTTCCAGGTGGCGAAGCAGAGCGCGACCAACCCTGACGATTTCGAGCTCAAGGTGAAGGGCGTGGAAGGGACGAGCGACCGGCGGTGGGGCGGGTAAAATAATCGCCGATTGCCGCAGGTGGATCGCGGATTGAAAACAGAGCAACGATTTTTTCGAAGGTATATCTTGATAAGGTGTGATTCCGACATAAAAAGGAGACCGCAGATGGCAAGGACGGCATGGATCGCGGCGGCGGCGTGTCTTGTCTTCGCGTCGGCGCGCATGGCGCTCGCGGAGAGCGTGGCGAAGATAACCACCTTCGAGGGCGTGATCCAGGTGATGAAAAAGGGCTCGGCCGATTGGCATAACGCCAAGCCGGGCATGGCGCTCGACGTGGGCGATCAGGTATACACCCAGGAAGAAAGCTTCGCCGAAATCCGCTACGCCATAGGCACGGTTCTGCGCATGGACGAAAAGACCAAAATAACCATCGAGGCGTCGTCGGAGAAAACCATAAAAACCAAGAGCGCCATCGGCAGCGTTTGGGTCAACATGCGCAAGCTCATTGCCACGGGCAAGGAGTTCCAGGTCTCCACGCCCACGGCGGTGGCCGCGATACGCGGCACGGTGTTCGACATGTCGTGCGTCCCGGATTCCGCGTCGTACGTGGCCGTGTTCGAGGGCAAGGTGGCCGTGGGGCCGAGTGACAGCCTCAAGAAAATGATCGAGCTTGAGAAGAAGAAAAAGGAGACCAGCGTCGACAAGCCCGTGGAAGTGCCGGGACCCGAAGAGATTCCCGGACCGTACGAGGTGTCGCTGGAACAGTGGCGCACCATCGTGGCGGGGCAGCGGATTTCGGTGCGTGCCGACGGCAAGTTCGCGCAGGAGAAGATGGACATGCAGGCCGAGGAGATGATGAAGTTCGTGAAAAGGAATTTGGCGATGGATAAGGAGTTGATGAAGGAGAAATAGAGGTTGGGTGTTGGTGATGGGAAAATGAAGCCGGGTGAATAATCCGGCTTTTTTAATAAATACTAAATGCAAAACCATACGGGCGTTCCGCGGTTTTGCCGCGGCGGCCGGCAATTCGCTCTAGCTCACCACTCCTGTCCGGTCTGCTGCGCATAAGTTTGATTGCACAAATGAATCCCGCGCGCATTGTCACTCCGTTCCTCACCGTGGGGCTGGGTCTTCTGGACCCTGCGTTGGCTGATACGAGAATGTCAAATCGGGATACGATGAACTCGTTGCAGGCCGTGTTTTTCTATCCTTGACAACCACAATCACATTTGATTCATCTTCCGACAATCGCTCGTGCGTGCCCCCGCAACATAGTGTCGGGCTTGCCGCTATCCCATCACGGGGGCTACGCTGGAGAGGGGAGTGCCGAGGACTTCGCAGCCGCAGGGCGGCGAGGAGGCCGAGGCCGGGGGAGATACTTCTCCCCCGACATTCTTCTTACATGTAGCCGTTTTACGAGACGTATTCAGTAAATAAACGACATCAACGCCCACGCCGGTATGGTCGGTTTTATGATCTGCGTCCCCTGTTTAACCTTGAACGAAACCGGATTGGCCGACCTGTTGAGCACGGTGACCGCGGTGAACCCGTCGGTGTTTTTAAAGGCGCACTGCTCCAGACTCGATCCGCCGGTAAGCGCGCACCCGATGCGCACCGCGCCCGGCCGGATGTAGCGGCTGAATTGCGTCATGTAGTACTGCTGGCGCAGGAATTTGACCCCGTCGGTGGCGGAGTCGACCACGATGGGGCCGGGAGAGCCGCCGGTGCGGTGCTGATAGGGGCCGCCGTTGTAGTCGGTGACAAGGTTCCACACCAGGTATCCCACCGACCAGTGGTTCAAGTTTCCGATGACCTCGTGCGCCATGCGCTCGGCGTCGGTGCCGGTGTCCCGGATGCTGTTCTCGGTCCCCAGCATCCACGCATTGGGCCAGTGGCTGTGCACGACGTCCATGTTGTCGAAATAGTCGCCCGCGTATTTATGATAGGCCACGCCCCACACGTATTTGGCGGCATTGGCGTCGTTCATCACCCCGTCCACCCGGTCGACCATTATGTCCTTGTTGTGATCCCAGATCATCAATTTTACGTCCGCGTTGTTTTGCGTGAGCGTGGGGCCAAGGTAATTCTTGACGAAATCGCGCTCCTGGGTGGTGGAATAAATGCAGCTCTCCCACGTCTGGACGGCCTGGGGCTCGTTTTGTACCGTGAGGCCCCACATGGGGACGCCGTTGGCCCGCATGGCCTGCAGGTATTTGACATAGTAGAGTGCCCAAGCGGAGAAACAGTCGGACTTGAGCCCGCCGCCGTTGAACATGGAGTTGTTGGTCTTCATCCACGCGGGCGGCGACCAGGGCGAGCCGAATATCTTGATGTCGGCTCCCGGTACGCGCAGGGCCTGCTTGATCACCGGCACGGTCCACTTGAGATCGTGGCTGAAATCGAAGTAGTCCAGGGTGTAATCGCCGGACGTCACGTCGTACGCGTAGTTCGCCACGCTGAAATCGCAGCTGTTTATTGCCGTGCGGCAAACGGTATAGCCCGCCCCGGTAAACGGGTTGAAAAAGGCGTTGAGCACCTGGGCGCGTTTGGCGGCCGAGAGGTTGGAGAGGCTGTAGGTGGCCGTCTCGGTAAAGGCGCCGCCGAATCCCGTGACGCTCTGATAGGTGGTCGCCGGCGTGACGGTTATCGTCGGCAGGGAAGAGCCGTCGTCGTCGCCGAAAGTCATGGCCGCGTCGTTTACAAGATTGTCCCCGGCTTTCGACGAGTGGATGACCAGGGCCCGGCCCGCCGGAACGCTTCTCTCAAGGTCGATATCATACGTTCCGGTGGAAGTCGCGACCTCCGCACTGCTCACCTCATATCCCACCGCCCAGGCAAGCAGCGTGTCGGGAAACGCAAGGGTTTTGGAAAGCGCGGCCGCCGGCGTCGCTCCGCCGGAACGCGTCCGCGCGTCGGCCACGATGGCGCGGCCCGCGACGAGCGACGCCTTGAGAACCGTGATGTTTGAACCGATTCGAACCTTTACGAGGTACGTTTGGGCCGCCGCGCCGGCGCCGAAGGGCTCGATCCGGTGCACGCCTTTTGTCGCTTGTTCGTCCACAAGGCGAACGCAATGCCTGCCGGACAGGGTATAGAGGTCGATTTGCATCGGCCCGGACCCGTTTCCCACGTCGAGTACGAGCCGGTTACCGGCGAAGTACGGGCGCGCGGCCGATGGCCCGTACAAAACCGCCGGCACGGCGGACGACGCGTCGCCGAACGCGTATTTGCCGTCCTGGTCGGTGAGACAGGAAAGACCGGTATCGGCAAGGCTCACGATTGCGCCCTGGACGGGTGCCTGGGTCGTCTTGTCGCGCACCGTGCCGCTTATCGAAATCGCGGATTCAATGGGATACAGAAGGCCGGCGAAGAGCAGGGCCGCCGGAAGAGAGCGAAACAGGATCATACGAGTTCTCCTTTTGCCCTCCCCTCACGGCAATAAATATAGCAACTCCGGAATGCGCTGTCAAAAGAAAATCCGGAACAAAACCAGGGGTTATATGAGCGATGGATGGTTTTTATGAGAGGACAAATCAAAAAAAGGGCGGCGTAACAATAGCCTTGACAGAGGCAACTGTCAGGTGAATACCATCACTGTACAATTAATGCAGGATAATTCAGCATTGTTTCCACAATTACCCCCTATTAGTTATGTATCAAGGGTTTTAAACAGTATTCATTTGATACGTCACTTTTTCTTAAAAACGCGTTATGCGACTTTTTTATCCCTTAATCTGCCGCCCGCGTATTTGTGGAGGACGCTGGACATTAAGGTTTGGTAGGGAATGCCATCTTGAATTGCTAATGCCTGAAGTTCAGTCAGGTCTTTTGTCGAAATTCTGATATTGACCCTTTTATCTTTTTTTATAGTATTTCGGGCTGCAGTACGAAGTCTCGAAATAAGAGCAGCCTGGTGCCTGACGGGTTTTAATTCACCTTTTTCAAATGCGTTTAGAATTTTCCGCTCTTCCACATCCAGTTTGTATTTGATAATTAAGCTCTCCTTAGAAATCTTTTTGAGTATTTTCTGCTCGGAATTATTGTTTTTAATCATTCGAGGCCAGGATAGTCCCGGAACATCGGAGACCGTTTGGATATCCCGTATATGTTTGGTACAGATGGCTTCGAGCAATCTAAACCATACCGTGAAGTGCGAGCCGGATGAAGCATTCGTCAAAGAACAAAAACCAACTTTTTTGCCGGTGCAGGCGGTCATCTCCGATCAACTGCCAAAGGGAACTCAACTAAGCCACCATTAATCCGGTAGCACCTTATCTATATGTTAGCCCTATTCTTTTTCTTGTGAATAAATCATTTTCGTAGTTTCAATACCAATTTCTTCTAATGCCTTTATATACTGATCTAATATTTCTTTTTCTATTGTTTTTTCTCTTGACAATATCCATGCATATTTCTTGGAACTATAAACGGCGGCATATCTGTAATTCTCATCCAATTTGATTATTTTATAATCTCCATAGAATGGCCAAAAAAACGATACTCTTAGATAGCCGACGCTTACTGCCTCGGCAATTTTTGCCCTTCCTGTTGCAATTTTAATTTTATTTGTTTTTTCATCTATTCCTTTGTTTTCTACTTTTACCGTTCCGTTACTTTTTAGCGAATATGTAGCTGTAACATTCTTTAAATTCTTTTCAAATGACGCTGGCAGCCTGGCAATTTCATACCATCGTCCTAAATATTTATTCAATTCGAAATTATTAACGACTTTTATTTCTTCTTCTGCAAATCCATTAACTGCTACCATAAATGTCACAATTACGATTAGCATCTTTTTCATGCATTCTCCTTCTATTTATGGGCTAACGTTGGAGTTAATTTGCTGGTGATACGACCGCATATTTATGCACGCAAACCACAAAGCTATTCCTGAAAACCACGACTTTTACCTAAACCAAACTTGCCGCCTAACGCCCACCAGTCAGAATTGAACGACTTGTTGGAGCCTCTTCTTCTTTATTTTCCTAATTATTTATTTCTGCATATATCGGAATGTGTGATACACTATTATCTACATATTTGATATACTCTGTTTTCATTTTCAATATTGTCCATTTATCCCAGCCATCTTTTACAATCCACTCTTTATATCCTTTTGATTTTATTTCTAATTTTTTTATTATTTCTTCCTTTTCTTCTTCTGTTTCTATTTTTCCTGCAATTCCAAACAAGGAAATACTTTTATATTCTTTTGTATTACTAAACCGGTTCTGAAAATATAGAGACACATTATCATTCTTCTCAATTTGTTTTATTTTCCTGGAATTAAGCAACGTAAAGATATAGATATTAAGCATTTCATTCACAAACGGGCCAACCAACCGCGAATCCGGTTTATTTTCCTCATTTATTGTTATTAATAAAGCCGCATCAGCTTGTTCGATAAACTTAACTGCTTGATTGATAATGTTACTCATATTTCCTCATTTTAGGCTCTAACAGATGTTAGTTCTCAAACGACCTAATTAATTATCTCGTCCGACGACATAACGGCCAACTATATCGGTCGCACATCCCCTTTATCGGTTAACTCAATCTCCACGGGTATATGCCCGTCGTACAAGCGCTCCCGATCCACCCGGCCATGGAATCTCGCCGTTTTTTCACGGGAGCCGGAAGGCCGTCCGTTCTGTGGAAGGAACGGGTTTTACTTGAGAAAAACCTCCGCCGCCAGCGCGCTGCCCACGATGCCTGCGTCGTCGCCGAGGCCGGAGTCCAGTATCCGCACGCGTTCGTCGGAGGGCGCGATGACGCGCGACCGGGCCGCATCTGCGATGCGGGGCAGCATCTTGTCGCCGAGCGCCTCGATGAGGCCGCCGCCCAGGATGACCGCCTGGGGGTTGAGCACGTTTATTAGGTTCGCCGCGCCGATGCCGATGTAGCGGCACGCGTCGTGGATGACGCGCCGCACCAGTTTGTCGTGTTCGTTATACGCCTCGGCAAGGATGCGGCTCCTGATGCGTGAGGTGTCGCAGTCGCATAAATCACGTACCACCGATTTCCGGCCGTCGTCCATCTCCGCGACCACGCGTCGCACAATGGCCCCGCGGCTCGCCACCGATTCAAGGCAACCCCGGTTGCCGCACCCGCACTTTGGGCCGTTGTCCGCGATCACCGTCATGTGTCCTATTTCGCCGGCCATTCCGCCCGAGCCCCGGTAAAGCTCGCCGTCAATCACCAGACCGCCGCCGATGCCGGTGCCTATGAACATGCACACGAAGTTTTGCAGCCGACGTCCGCTGCCCACCCGTTGCACCGCGAGCGTACCGGCCTGTACGTCGTTGACCAGTACGACCGGGAAGTGCAGCCGTCGTTGCAGTAGGCCCGCCAGCGCAACGTCGCGCCAATGAAGGTTGGGGGCGACGCGCACGACGCCGCGTTTCTGGTCGACCAGGCCCGGCACCCCCACGCCCATTCCGACGACCGCCGTGTGCGGAACCGCGGCGGCCGCCAGGGTCTCGTTGACGCATTCGACGATGCGTTCGACGACGCGTTGCGAGCCAAGCTCCGGACGCGTGCTTTTCTTTTCCCGCGTCCGTAAGTGGAGATTTCCGTCGAACACGGCGGTGAGGNTTTTGGTCCCGCCGAGATCGACTCCGACGAAGAACTCTTTTTTGTGTTGTCGTTGCGCCGCCATGTGCATGCCACGCCTCGGGGCGTGTTCCTTTCAAAGAGAGGTTTTGCAAAACCAGGTCGGGTAGGGCGAACCGGGTCGGGGTGACCGTTGCGCGTTTTTACACGGGAATTTTCATGTTTTCGTACAGAAACTCCGGCGCTATATCCGCCCCATTGTCCCAAACGATTGTTTGCATTTCGGGATCGACCTTGAATGACTTGAATCGCCGGATGTCTCTCAGGGGACCGAATATTTCGCCGTCCAGTTCGCCGGACAGATCAACGTCGCCCTCCGCGCCGTCGTTAAAAGATATACGGATGGTGTAATCGTGAAGATATGTTGCTTTCTTGACATGAAGAATCATAGCAGTCATTCCAAAGGTTTAATCGGGAAGAGAGCTTTTTTCTGTTCGGCGAGTTGCCATTCACGAATCAATTCTTCCTTGTGTAACTCGCGCCATTCTTGAACTAAAGCTAAAGCGCGGCTTTGCATCGAGCCGTTTATAATACCTGTTTCAATCTCAACTGTTATTTCATTGTCGCCGTATTTTGCATGGAAATGCGGTGGGTGATGTTCCCGCCAAAAAATAAAGATCAAGATGCCGAAAAATCTGCTGATTATTGGCATAGACTCCTCACCTTTTCGACAAAGGCTCACCCCAACCGATACCTGGCGTCTCACATCGTCCCAGATGGAATTTTCGGGAAGTTTTTGAATCGGCTTTAGCGCTTTGTCCTTTGTCTTTGAGGACATTCCTTAGCGCCGTACTTGCCGGTCATGATGAAGATAACTGATGGAGATTTTCAAGACAACTCGGGGATCGCAAAGAAAGTACCGCCCGGGGCGCTCGTGACGTGCAGGTAAGGTTTGTTCGCTACTCAAGGCCTTCCCCCGTGCTCCCTTCAATAGGAGACCGGCGTTACACTTCCTTTTTAAGCAACTTCTCCCACCACTTCCTGTTATCAAGATACCAGTTAATCGTCATCCGTATCCCCTCGTCAAACGTCACCCGCGGCTCCCATCCCAATTCCCGCTTGATCTTCGAAGCGTCGATTGCATAGCGGCGGTCGTGGCCCAGCCGGTCGGTCACGAACGAGATGAGGCTTTCCGGTTTGCCGAGCTCCTTGAGGATGAGCTTGACGATGTCGATGTTGCGTCGTTCGTTGTTCCCCCCCACGTTATAGACTTGGCCGGGCGTGCCTTTATCGAGAACCGCGCCTATGGCCCTGCAGTGGTCTTCCACGTACAGCCAGTCGCGGACGTTGAGGCCGTCGCCGTACACGGGCAGGGGTTTGTTCGCCAGGGCGTTTGAAATCATGAGCGGAATGAGTTTCTCGGGGAACTGAAACGGGCCGTAATTGTTTGAGCACCGGGTGACGATGACCGGAAAGCCGTACGTTTCGAAATAGGCGCGCGCGATGAGATCGCTGCCCGCCTTGCTCGCGGAATACGGGCTGTTGGGAGAAAGCGGCGTGGTTTCGGAAAACGAGCCCGAGGGGCCGAGGGTTCCGTACACCTCGTCGGTGGAGACGTGGACGAACCGTTTCGTTTCGAACGCTCCCTTCCACGCGGCGCGGGCGCACTCGAGCAGGTTCTGGGTGCCCAGCACGTTGGTGAGGACGAACGCGGCGGGCCCGGTGATGCTGCGGTCGACGTGCGATTCCGCCGCGAAATGTACCACCCCGTCGAAACCGTGCCCGGCAAACAGCCGCTCGCACAGCGTCCTGTCGCAGATGTCGCCTTTGACGAACGTGTACCGTGCGTCTTTTTCGACGCTTGTCAGGTTGTCGGGGTTGCCCGCGTAGGTGAGGGCGTCGAGGTTCACGATGGAACAGTCGGCGCGGGACGAGAGCGTGTGGAGCACGAAATTTGAGCCTATGAAGCCGCACCCGCCGGTGACGAGGATTTTCATGGTCTAAGACACTCCTGATGAAAAAAAGACACGCAAGTAACAAAGAGATAAGGTACGGGCTGCTTCGCTATCCGAAGTATGTGCGTGCCCCCGCACCAATGAGCCGGGCTTGCCGCTGTACCATCAAGGGGGACACGCAAGAGGGGGTAGCGGAGGACCGGCGCGGAATGATTCGAACATTATGAGAATATGAGCGCCGGGCCGGAGCGAGGGGGATACCTCCCCCTATGGACACTTTTTTTATTGATTCTGTTTTTTCTCTTCCTCCATATACTCTTCCAACCCCATTTCCCATTGCGGCATTATATTGAGCCCCAGTTTTTTTAGGCGTTCGTTTTCCAGCACGCTGTTCGCAGGTCTCGGCGCGGGCCTGGGGAACTCGGCGGTGGTGCACGGAACGACCTCCGCCCCGATGCCGTACGCTTTAACGATTGCCTTTGTAAAATCGAACCAGGAGCAGCTTCCTTCGCTGGTGCAATGGTAAAGGCCGAAGAGGTCGGTATCGATTAGCCGGAGAACCTGCCTGCACACGTGCATGGTATAGGTGGGCGACCCCACCTGGTCGTTTACCACCCGCACCGGTTCGCCGGTAACCGCGCGCTTGCGCGCGCTGTCGCGGATGGTCTTGAGGAAATTCGCGCCGCGGGTGCCGTAGAGCCACGCGATGCGGAAAATGAAATGCTTCTCCCATGTTTCGGCAAGCCGACGTTCTCCGGCGAGCTTGGACTTGCCGTACACCGAAAGGGGGTTCGGCGCGTCGGTTTCGACGTACGGGGATTTTTTCTTTCCGTCAAACACGTAATCGGTGCCGAAGTGGACGACTTTTACGCCGATTTTTTTGGCGACAACCGCAAGGTTGAGGGTGCCGGTTTCGTTGACGGCGAATGCCTTTGCCTGCTCCCGCTCGCACAGGTCGACCGCGGTGAATCCGGCGCAGTTCACGACGACCTCGGGCGAATGGCGTTCCACGGCCGCCCGGACGCTTTCGGCGCTGGCGATGTCGATGTCGGGGAAGTCGATGCCCACGGCTTCGCGTCCCGTCGCCGTCGCGGCGATCATCAGATCGCTGCCGAGTTGGCCCTTGTGTCCGATGACGAGCATTTTCATGCGAATAACCGCTCCGTTATGGTGTGGGGCGCGCCGGGACGGCGTCAGCCCTTGCGCAAAAGCGTCCTGCACTCCTCCGGCACGGCGTCCAGCGAACCCCTTCCGCCCATGAAGGTTCTCTTGACTGGAAGCGAATATTGGACGAACTTCCAGTTTTGTACCGAGGAGAATTTCGCGTACTGTTCCATGAGATCGCCCGGTGAGAGGTTCGTCTGGATCGCGGCCAGGAGTTCCTTGGAGAGGAGCGCGGTGAGCACGATGTTTTTCGAGGATAATTCGGAAAACATCGCCTTCATCACGCGTATCTGGCGGTCCTTGAAGTCCTCCGACGTGGAATTGCGCGGCCTGAGGAAGCGGGCGACCTGCGCGCCCGAAAGCTTTTGGGGCCCTTTCTTCACGTTCATCTCGGCGGCGGCCTTTTCGTCGACGTCGACCGTGACGCCGCCGAGCGTCGACGCTATGCGGATGATGTCGTTTTTCTCGATCACCGCCTGCTTGGGGATGCGCGTGTCGAGTATCTGCTCGGCGATGAGGCTCACGTACAGCCCGCCGCCGTACAAAAACGCTTGGCTGAGCGTGCCGCAGCCCTGCAGGAACTCACGTACGTCAAGGTCTTGGGGGAGGTTTATGAGCGTGAACGTTCCCGACTCGTAGTCCGCCGACCCCACGTAATAGACGCCCGGGACGCCGCAGAACACGAAGGTGAACGGCATGGCCCGCTGCATGACCGCGGCCTTTTCCTTCGTGAGCACCGAAAACCGCGAGGTGGGGTACATTTCGGGGCTCATGGGCGAGATTTGGAACGGCCTGCCGTCGGCGAACACGGCGGCCGATTGCCCCGCCACCAGGTTTATCGCCTCGGAGCCGGCCGCGCGCTCCACGAGAACCCGGCCGTCCATGGCGTTTACGTCGGTCTCCTCGGGCCTCACCGCGACGGTGAAGTCGGCCCCGCTGCCGCCGACGGTGACGTTGACGAGCGGGGCGGAGGTAGCGAACTGTTCGTTTGCCGAACCGTACACGATCTTGTACCAGACGACGCCGGATTTCTGAACCGAACGGGTGGCGAGTTTTCCGCTTTCGACGGAGGCTATTTTGTCAAACGAAAGTTCCGACGCATTGTCGAGGTCGATCCGGGAGAACGACGACGCCGATAGCTCGGCTTGAGAATTGCCGGCCGTGAGCACGCGGTCGCCCTGGAGTATCTCCATGCCGTTTTCGAGCGTCCGCGGTTGTCCGCCGGGCGCGGCGACCGTAACGCCGCCGGCGTGGAATTCCAGGCGGATACGGTCGGGCTGTTTTTTAAACGTCACGGGGTTGGGCATGGTCCCCACCTGCAATTGCTGGTTGTCGGTTATCTGGCCGGAGAGATCGAACGACGAGATGTCGGACGTGGGGCGGATTCCCGCCACTTTCAATATCTCGAAAGGAGTGGTGCCGGCCGGCGCCCGGTACTGGCCGGGTCGCATCACGTTGCCCGTCACGCTCACAAGGAAGAGATCGTCGGCGCTTGAGTCGGCGGCCGGCGCGAAAATGGAAACCAGCCGCCATACTATGCCTGCGGCGAGAAGGGAATATACGGCCGAGACGGCAATCCGCTTTTTGGTCTTTCGTGGGATTTTCATGGCAGTGCTCCGTATTTTTCCCGGATGATCCGCCACCTGTCGTTGCTACGCTCCCAGATAACCGAATACCGCCGCCGGGAGGTGTCGGAGCCGGCGATGCCGGTTCCGTTGAAAGAAATCCGGTACAGCGGCCGCGCCGCCGGCTCCGACCATATACTGTCTATGTGGATGCTTTGCGAGCCTTTTTGCCGGTTCATGGCGGCGGTCATCTCGGACGTCAGTTCCTTGAATCCGCCCGAAGGATACATGAACCGCGTCGAATCGTAAAAGGAAAAATAGCGCATGGCGTCGCCGTCGTTGAACGCCTTTTCCCAGAGCCGCAGGCTGTCGGAAATGGCGGTGAACAGGTTGCGTGCCTCTTGGGAACTGTCGGCTGCGGCTACCGGTGTCGTCGCATGGGTCGACGAGTCGGCCCGCCGGGTACTCCCTCCGGCCGCGATGTCTTCGAGCGTCGCCCCGGAGTCGGCCGCGCGGCCTGCTTGGGAAAGATACTGGATATCGGGTTTGCCGCCGACAAAGGAGACGCTCCCGCGGTGCGACCGGATGCCGAACATCTTGAGCCCGGCGGGGAGAAGGGAAAGCAGTAGGAATACCGCGAGAAGAACCCAGAACGTCTTTCTACGCATCAAATGCCTTACGAAGCCAAGGGCCGACGCCGTGTAACGCGGCAGCGAAAAGACGAGGGCACGAAACGCGTTTCTCACCCTGAGTTCGAGGGCAAGACCGAATTCGCGCATCGAGAATCTTTTATCCGCGTCGCGGCCTTCCTCGTAGGAGTATTGGTATGAATAATACCGGTAATACCCGTAGTAATAGGGATAGTATCCGCGTGAGTGCGAAATGCCGTTGAGAATCGCTCCCATGACGCCGCACCCGATGCGGGTGAGCTGCCCTTTCGCCTGAATAGCGGCCTTCATGGGCGTCCACAGCACCCTCACGAGCATAAGGCACGCGTCCACCTTGGGCGCCATGCTCAGACCGTCGCTCACGGGAAGCAGCGCGGGTGAATCGAAGATGACGTAGTCGGCCATGCCGCGAAGCTCGGTCGCCAATCTTTCGAACCGCTCGTTTCCGATGAGTTCCGCCGGGTTGGGCGGGTGTTCGCCAGCCGTGATGACGAGCAGATTTTCGTGCACGGTTTTCTTGAGTACGCCCGCCATGTCGCTTGCGCCCGTCAGGTAATCGGCCAGCCCGTTCTTCTTGGGAAGGTTGAAGAGCGCGTGCATCTGTGCGCGGCGCATGTCGCCGTCCACGAGAATAACCTTTTTTCCGTCGAGTGCGAACGTGATCGAGATGTTCGCCGCGAGTGTGGTTTTCCCCTCGCCCTTTACCGCGCTGCAGATGAGAAAGGTCTTTATGTTCCGCGTCTCCGCGAGGTGCTTGAGGGTGGCCCGGAGCGCGCGGAAGGGCTCCAGAATGGTCTTCCATTTCGCCTCCGAGCTGTCGATGATGCCCTTTTCCATCTCGATGAGGGGCACGATGCCCAAAAGCGGCACTTCGAGGCCGCGCTCCACCTGCTGGGGATCCTTGATGGATTGATCGAGAAACTCGACGAGAAAGGCGAGTATGACCCCGAGCACGACGCCTATCAAAAAATATAGAAGCATGGTGACGATGGTCATACTCGATTTTCCCGAAACCGGGAGCGGCGCCCACTCAAGGATTTTGAGGTCGGACTCCTGGGAGTCGCGCTTTATTTTCGCCTCCTCGTACCTGCTCTTGAGCAGCTTGAGAATGGCCACCGACGACTCGGTTTCGCGCGTGATCTGGGCGAACTGGAGCTGGAGCGAGGGCAGCTTGTAAAGTTCCTGGTCGAAATCCCGTATCATTTTCGCCTGGGCTTCGTGCTTGGTCTCGGCGGCGCTCTTTTCGATGGCGAGGTTTATCACCTCCTGCAGGAGCGATTCGCGAATGGGATTTTTGATCAGCGTGCGGGATTCCGCCTCTTTCGTTATGTCGGTCTTGAGCGCCTCCTTGATCTTCTCGATCTCGTTCTTGAGCATCTTCACCTTGAAATGCTCGGGGCTGTATTCCGCGGAGGCGCTGTTGAGCCGGAGCTCGAGGTCGGCCAGCTTGGTCTGGAACGGATTGGAATAGGTCATCGACTGGATGACGTTGATGTCCTGCTGGTCTATCTCCTTTCGGATCTGGGTGAGCCGGTTTTTGTTTTCCATGATGTCGAGATTGGTCTGCTGCTGCGCGAGTTCCATGTTGGAAAGCTTGGTTACCGTCAGGTTCGCTTCCTGCGAAAGCTCCACGGAGCGGTTGTTTTCCTTGAACGCGCGCAATGCGTTTTCCTTGTTGTCGACCTCGATCTCCATTTTTCCGATTTGATCTTCCAGCTTCGTGATGAGGCCGGTGAGGTCGGAAACGTTCACTTCCCGCATGTAGTCGATGTATTCGTGGCATATCTGGTTCGCCACGTCCCGCGCCGTCTCCGGGCTCGGATGGCGGAAAACGATGTCGACGATGTCGTTCTGCGTACCGTTGAACGAGCCGCGGGTCACCTTGAGTTCCGTCTGTATGTCCTCGACGGCTATTTTTGCGCCGAGGTTCCTGCATACCCGTTTGAGAAGCGTTTCGGACTTGAGGAGCGCAAGGTGCGTGTTGAACCGCTGCTCGTCGCGGTTCCACGATCCTTGGGTTCCTATGTTCTCGCTCATGATGTCCTGGAATCCCGGCGAGAACAGCATCTTTGCGTGAGCGGTGTACAGCTTGACGGAGCGTACGTATCCCACCAGCGCGACAACCGCCGCCAGCGCCGCGACCGCGATGATTATGTTCTTTCTCCTGACGAGAACGCCCACGTACTTCATGAGGTCGAACGGCGCGTCGTCTTCGCTCGGAAGCGATTCGGCGGGCGAAGGCGTCCGGC
>JGI20214J51650_10001100_pt1 | contig 17107 bp, 19 predicted proteins | sample WetSurMetagenome_FD_51650 | JGI IMG/M metagenome (IMG submission 51650) | reverse complement strand
CAGATGAACAAATTTCCTCTCAGATGCATCACCGCAAAAAACCCACGATTACTCGTGGCAACGGGCCCGGAGGGATTTGAACCCCCGACCACCTGGTTAAAAGCCAGGCGCTCTACCGAACTGAGCTACGAACCCAATCTCTGCTACACAGACCAAGATGTACAGCATTATAACAATGCCGAAAAACTATTTAAATATTCTGACCGTACCATCTCACGTCGTCAGGCGGTTCTGGTAAACTGGCTGTTAATCTCTTTCAGGCGTTTTTCATCCTGGTCAATCTTCTCCCCCAGTTTTCCTATTTCCTGAAGGTCAGCTTCAGGCACTTCCCGTCCAGGGAACTGAATACCATGCGACTTTTTGAGAACCTGCAAAAGGTGCCGGTCCACTTCGATACTTTTCCGAAGGGCANTGTACTCCGCGATGAGGCCGGCATCGAGTCCGGCATCCCGTGCAATAATCGCCTCCATCTTCAGGTCGTTCCGTCTCTCGAAGATGCGTTTTATGGCATCGAGAAGTTGTGCCGGATTGACCGGTTTTGAAACGAAATCCTCAATGTTCAGGCAGTGTTCTTCTGCCTCCTCGGCTGTTATCTTCTTTGCTGAAAACATAAGCACCGGCAGATCCCGGGTTGCAGGATTCGATTTGATATGGTCGAGGGTCTCCCACCCGTCCATCGGCTCCATCATAATATCCAGCAGGACAAGATCCGGTGTCACGGTTCCGAGAAGTGCCAAGGCTTCTTCCCCGCTGTGGGCAGGGACGGCCTTATAATCTTTGCGTTTTAATAGTGCGACCAGCCCGTCAACAATATAGGGGCTGTCGTCCACAATCAGGATTGTTGTATCCACGATCTTGTTTCCTCGCACATGAACCGGTTGCCCTCAGGCCGGGCCCTGTGGTGACAGGATCCCCTTACCGGGTGCAGAATATCACATGCCGGTGATGTCATCAATGATTTGCCGGAACAATCTTCGCCGAAATTACTTGGATGCCGCATTGCCGGAGAGCTCCCCTTTAATCTGCTGAAGGCGGTTCTCCTGGAATTTTATATTCATTTCCATACTTTTTATNGCACGGGATATTTCATCGCTGACCCTGACCTTGGAATCATTAAAATTATAGGTAGTCTCGAGGATCTTCATCAGGCGCTTGTTGACATCGATACTTTTACTTAAGCGGGCATATTCGGTGATGATCTCTGAATCGAACCCGGACTGTTTGGCAAGATCCATATCGGATTTAATGGACTGGCGGCGGTTGAGGACATGTTCAATTGCATCGTAGAGTTCCCTGTGGGTGATGGGTTTCAACACGTAGTCCTCGATATAAATCCCATATTCCTGGGCTTCGGAAGGTGTGAGCTGTTTTGCGGTCAGCATCAGGACAGGGATCTCTTTTGTGACCGGGTCTTCCTTTACCCGCTCCAGAGTCTCCCAGCCATCCATGGGCTCCATCATGATATCCAGGAGGATAAGGTCGGGAGTCACCGTCTTTAAGATCTCGAGACATTCCTCACCACCGTACGCGGCGACAGTCCGGTAGCCCCCACGCTCGAGCATGGTGACGAATACGTCCACAATAAACGGGCTGTCATCGACCACTAATATTGTATACATTATTACATAACCTCCCCAATTTTCTGGGCTATAGCAAGCATATCCCCATGAATTTTAACCGGATCTGCATTTTCCTTCAGAATCGCAGCTACGAGGAAATTNTCCCCGGCACCCATGATTATTACATTTGCATCCTGGGCCCGGATCGTGACAGATAGCATGGACCGGGTCTTGATAATACTCCCAACCGATTCTGCTGATGCGAGGATGGTTGCAGAGAGCGCACCGAACCATGGTTCATTCAGCTCACGGTCAAAATATTTGCCGGATATAATACCATCCCGCGAAACGAGGGCACATGCCGCAACCCCATCAATAGAGCGAATTTGGTCAACGAAAGCAGAGATCTTCTCTTTTAACATGTTTTTTCTCCTGCCGCACTACCCTGTGTAATTGATAATACCAGATGGAACTATATAATCATATTGTTTTTCTTTCTCAAAGATCTACCGATTGCTGGAGAAGTTTGCCATATTTGCCCAAACGCCGAATAAACTCGTCGGGATCTCCTGAGGACAAAGTATCGATCGTTTCAGGAATTATATCCTCTGAAGTATGTCATTTTCCAGAATATAATTCTCCGGACGCTGCCCGGCTCTTACATGACCATTTTTTGGGTATTTAATGCTGCTACCATCTCTTTTACGGTCTCTGTCTTCAACAATTAATAAATACCTTTTTCCCCAACAAGTGAAAATAGGAGTGCAGATGTTCAGGGCATATACCATCACTTCAGGAAAAGGCGGTGTAGGGAAAACAACCCTCACAGTAAATCTTGGTATATCTCTTTCTCTTCTCGAAAGGGAGACCTATATCCTTGATGCTGATATTGGTATGGCCAACATGGCCCTGATTCTCGGAATGGACGAAGTGCCGGTGACCCTTCACGAAGTGCTCGCCGGCAAGGCTGATATCGAGGATGCAATTTACGAGGGGCCGGCCGGTGTAAAAGTCGTACCCAGCGGGATCTCCCTGCAGGGATTTCAGCAGGCGGATCCCGATAAACTCCGGGATGTTATGCACAAACTTGTGGACCGGTGTGAATTCCTGCTGATCGATGCTCCCAGCGGCATCTCGAAAGAGGGTGTCGTCCCGCTCTCGGTTGCTGACCAGGTGATCCTTGTGGTAAACCCGGAACTTGCCTCGATGGCAGATGCCCTGAAAACGAAGATCCTCTGTGAAGTGATGGGAGGGAATGTATATGGGGCAATTCTGAACCGGGCAGGGCAGGAGCATACGGAACTCCGTTCGCACAGTGTTGAGGACGTCCTGGGTGTCAGGGTTGTTGATGTCGTCCCGGAGGACGCGAGTGTCAGGAAAGCTGCCGCGTACAAAACCCCCTGCGTATTGAAATATCCGAACACGGATGCCTCGCGTGCATTCAAGCGGATCGCAGCGCAAATGTCAGGCGTCGAATACGAGGACGAAGGGATCGAGACAAAACAGGAAGGGTTCGTTGACCGTCTCGCCCGCGCAGTATTCCGGTGATATCATTCTTGGAGAGATCATGGCGTACGAAGGACTCATGCTGGTGTTGTTCGGCGGTGTTATCGTTGTCCAGCAGTTTATAATCTATCTGATGTATGTGCGGATACGCCAGCTGCTGGACGAGATCGATGCAATAGAGGGTAAGATCAGGATCACCGACACCGAACTCGAGAACCTGATATCACGTGTGGAAGAGTTCAAACGTGGTAATCTCTGAAGCGGACCAGGATTTTTTTTTACATAATAAGCTACATAAGTGATATGATCCAATAAGTTAGAGGACGGGGCCATAGGGTAGCCTGGCCATCCTAGGAGACTGGGGGTCTTCTGACCTGAGTTCAAATCTCAGTGGCCCCATTTGTTGTTTTTCTTGCACATGGATTACCATGAACCTCACCGATACCTGCATCGATTGCCTGTTATCCAGAGTTGTTTTTGAATGCCAGCTCGTTTCTGCTGATAAGAAATCTTCAGAGCGGACAACAGCTGCCTGCCGTGAACTTCTGGCGTCCATGAAAGGTTCCGCTCTGCTTCACCCGCAAATCGCGAGCGCGGTTCACCGCGAAGCCTGCCGCCAGATCGGGAATCCTGACCCATTCCGGGCTCTCAAGACGGCCGGGAATAATCAGGCACTGGCAGTCTGCAGAAAGGTTCGGGGGGAGCTGAATTCGTTTCGTGACTTCGTCCTTGCCAGCATCATCGGCAATACGTTCGATTATGCAGTGAAGGACCACGATGTAACTGCTGATTTTCCCACCTTCTTCCGGGCTGAGTTTTCCAAGGGGCTCGATCACGATGACACCGCCGGGATCCTCGATCTCACCGGGCGGGTAGTTTACCTTACCGATAACTGCGGGGAGATCGTCTTCGACCGCCTCCTTGTCGGGTTCCTGAAGGCACGCGGATCGCACGTCACCGTGGCCGTTCGTGACGCTCCCATCCTTAACGACGCTACGATAGAAGACGCTCTCCCGCTTGGGTTCGACAAGGTGGCGGACTGCCTGACCACAACCGGTGGCGGGGCAGAGATCGGCCTTGACCTCGCAAAGATGCCCCCGGACCTTGCCGCAGCAATCGATACATGCACGATCATCATCTCCAAAGGGATGGCAAACTACGAATCGCTCAGCTGTTACAATAATCTCCCGCCGGTTGCATACCTTATGTGCGTGAAGTGCGACATGATCGCCAAGGACACAGGCTTTCCCCGGGGATCAAAGATCGCCCTGTTACGAAGATAACTGGAGCTCTCCCATCCTGATTCAATCCGGTCTCTGCCGGATAATTTCGAAATCACTTTTCTCCCAAAACACGGGATTGATACCGACATCACAATACCAACAATCCCGATTTAACGTGTTTCCCTGATCCGCGGATATCACCATAGGATTTTATCCGTTCGCTGACGAACACATGATCATGGTTCTTCCGGATCTTGGGCTTTCTCTGGGATGGCTGCTCATCGTTATTGGAGCNGCCCTCCTCCTCATCGAGTTACACAGCCCGGGCTTTTTTGCAACAGTCCCTGCTACGGTTATGATCTTTATCGGGATTCTCCTCCTCCTCGGTGTCGATATCTTCAACTCGGCATGGGGGGTGATCATTGGCGTCATTATCGCCCTCTGCGCAGCCGGTTTTACCGTATGGATGTACGGGAAGATCACTCCCGATGCGAGCCCGACCACTATCAGCCGCGATTCAGTTGTTGGCCTCGAGGGACGGGTGAAGAAGAAGGTAGATTCAACCTCTCTCGCGGGAAAAGTCATGATCGGTACCACGGAATGGAGCGCTCATTCCACAGGGGCAGAAATCGCCACGGGGAAAAAAGTGAAGGTCATGGATTCTGAAGGGGTTCATATCGTCGTTGAAGAGGTAGTATAACATGGCACTTATCGAGACACTCATCGTCATTTTTCTGATCCTGGTCATTGTCGCCATCTTCGCAAGTGGTGTCGTTATTGTCCAGCCCTACGAACAGGGACTCCAGGTCAGGCTTGGACAATATGTGGGGAGAATGAACCCGGGATTCCGCTGGATCGTACCGTTCGTCAGCCACGCCATCAAGCTCGATCTCCGGACTACGGTGATGGAGATCCCCTCGCAGGAGGTTATCACCAAAGACAATTCCCCGACGAATGTCGATGCGATTGTCTACATCCGGGTCATCGACCCGGAGAAGGCCTACTTCGAGGTTGCAAATTACCGGATGGCGACGGTTGCCCTGGCCCAGACGACCCTGCGTGGTGTCATCGGCGACATGGAGCTCGATGAAGTGCTTTATAACCGCGACATCATCAACACAAAACTCCGGGACATCCTCGACCGCGAGACCGACCAGTGGGGTGTCAAAGTCGAGCGCGTAGAGATTAAAGAGGTGGATCCCATCGAGGCAGTCAAGAATGCGATGACCGAGCAGACTGCTGCAGAGAGGGCCCGCCGTGCAGCAATCCTCCGTGCCGACGGGGAGAAGCGTTCCGCGATCCTGAAAGCAGAGGGTCTGCGCCAGAGCATGATTCTTGAAGCGGAGGGCGAACGGCAGAGCAGGGTGCTCAGGGCCGAAGGAGACCGGCTCTCAAGAATCCTCACGGCGCAGGGAGAGGCACAGGGGCTGCGGATCCTCTCAGTCGGTGCGGCTCCACTTGACAAACGAGCTATCACGGTCCTCTCGCTGGATGCATTGAAAGTAATGGCGAATGGCCAGGCTACCAAGATCATATTCCCCTATGAAATATCACAGCTGATTAAACAGGGTGCAAAATTCCTCGGCGCTTCTGATGAGACCCTTGAGGAACCTTCAAAGATTACCCTCGATGAGAGCATCCTTGGCAACATCCCCCGCCGTGAAGAGGTAGATGCGATTCTTAAAGAGATCCAGGACGCTATCCCGAAGGTATCAGAAGATGAACTCAGGGATACCAGCAAACGCAGGTTGCCGCTGGAGAAAGAGCATGAAGAACCGGCGCCGGGCCCGACAGGGATGTAAACCAGTTTCCGGGTCATTCATACCTCCATTTTCATTCTGTTGCAACTACCTCTAAGGTGTAGCAGAAGCTGGCATATTTCCTGACTGTAAATAAACAAAACTTGACTGCCTCCTGGATTTCAGAGGGTTGTTTGTCACCAACCAGGGGGAATTCATCAGGAATGAAACGCTCCAGAGATCTCCCACACCATCAGGATGATTTTTACGTGATCGGCAACAACACCGGGATCACTCATGTTTCACCCGAACTTTAAGGATACAATCGCTGCATCCCCTTACATATTTACCATAGGAGTCGCCGGGGACAGCGGTTCGGGAAAAACCACCTTCACGGAAGGGATCCGTGCCATTTTTGGGAGCGATCTTGTCTCGACGATAACACTTGATGACTATCACCGACTTGATCGTATGGGACGGAAACGTGAGGGCCTGACAGCACTCAACCCGGCGGCCAACAGGATTGACCGGCTTGAACAGGACCTCCAAATGCTCCGCCGGGGAGTTCCCATAGAAAAACCGGCATATAACCATGCTACCGGGCGGTTTGATCCGCCGGTGATCTTCCGCCCTTCGAAGATCCTGATTCTCGAGGGGCTGCACACGCTCTTTACCCCGACACTGCGGAAGTACCTGGATTTTACCCTTTTTGTCGACCCTGACCGCGAGGTGAAGTATGACTGGAAGGTCCGCCGGGACGTTGCAGGACGCGGCTATTTGCGGGAGGCAGTTCTCCAGGAGATCGAAGAGCGGGAGCCCGAGTATGCGAAGTACATCGCCCCTCAGCGCGAGTATGCTGACGCGGTTATCGGAATCAGTTATTCAGAATATGGCAAAGACCTTGGAGCGGAACGGAATGTCTACCACATCGCCCTTTCCCAGCACCGTATGAAGCATACCGTGGAGAACATCGATCTGTCCCTTGATCTCTACTCGATCCTTTCCCTTTCCGAACGCAACTTTTCCCTGAAATTTCACACCAGTGGAGCTGGCGGAGAGCGGTTGGGTGAGCTGATCGTCGATGGCGAACTGTCTGCACATGTTGTCAAAAAACTCGAGCATAGTATCGAAGAACAGACGCGGGTGCATCCAATCGCACTCTTCAGGAACCGCCAATACGTTACCGCCGGGGACCTTGCCCGGCTCATCCTTTGCTGGCGGATCATACACAGGCGGATCTTCATTGAACAACAGGGATAGACCGCAGATTCTCGTGGGTCGGAAATGTCATTACCTGCCCGGATAAAAGAAACGATACTGAGTGATCATGACTATGGAAGTACCATCATGCCAGGAACAATCGGCGTACTGACCGGCGGCGGAGACTGTCCCGGCCTTAATGCTGCTATCCGTGCAGTCGTTCTCGCCGGGACGGCCGGAGGGTATACCCTACAGGGTGTCCGGAACGGATGGCAGGGGCTTATCACTAACGATCTGGTCCCTCTTACACCGGATCAGGTATCCGCTATCATCTCTCATGGGGGGACTACGCTCGGCACATCCCGGATAAACCCTCTCGGGGATCCGGAAAACCAGCAGAAAATCCGGAAAACCATACTAGATACCGGTATGGAAGCTCTGATTGTTGTCGGGGGGAATGGGACGCTCTCCGCTGCACACGAACTCGCGGAGCAGGGTATTCCAATCGTAGGTATTCCCAAGACTATCGACAACGATGTGGCCGGGACAGACCGATCGTTCGGATTTGATACCGCTGTCTCCATTGTCACTCAGGCGATCGACCGTCTCCGGACCACGGCTGAATCCCACCACCGTATCATGGTTGTGGAGACGATGGGGCGGGATGCGGGATGGATTGCCCTTTTCGCAGGACTCGCCGGGGGTGCTGACCGGATCCTGATCCCTGAAGTGCGGTTCAGTGTGGATGAGGTATGCACAGAACTGAAAGAACAGTACCAAGCCGGCCGGAAATCTTCCGTGATCGTTGTGGCCGAAGGAGTCCACCACACGGATATCTGCGGAGAGGATGTCCGGGCATGTGACAGGGATGAATGTGGTCACGAGAAATTTGTCGGTGCCGCAAACCGCCTCGGCAGGGAAATTGAAACACGGCTCGGGATTGATACACGGGTCACCGTTCTCGGGTATATCCAGCGGGGTGGATCACCCACTGCATACGACAGGATCCTCGCGACCAGGTTCGGGTTCGCAGCTGTTGAACAGGTGAAGGTGGGTCATGTTGGATGCATGGTTGCCCTGCAGGGATCCGAGATCGGAACCGTCCCGTTAAAGGATATCGCCCATAAGGTAAAACCCGCGGATACGGCACTCTACCGGCTCGCCCGGACCATGGAACTGCGTAGGAAAGGGAAGACAACCTCCAAAAGCCTTTCCAGCCGGAACCTGGGAAAAATTTTGTGATATATCCCGCGGTAACTGGTACGCGGGGTTATTTCAGCTGATTCAGGATCAGGGGCAGGAGGGTAACCGCGAGGAGCACTCCAAGCATTAGGTAACTTACTGCTCCGACGATGTACCCGGAGTACCTGATCAGCCCCCGTCTATCGAGAAGGCGGTCGACACCCTCTTTCAGGATATAGCCGCCGTCAAGCGGGACGAGAGGGAGGGCATTGAAGGTCCCGACCACAAGATTGAACCATCCGCACCAGAAAAGGAGCTGGACGACCAGCCAGAACTGGGGAAAGGGCACCTGCCACATCATCGTGTCGACCGTGTCGATCGTAAGGATGCTGAAATGCCCCCATGTCGCCGGTTCCATGATACTGTAGATCGGGATACCCAGAAGAATGAGGAGACCGATAGGCTGGAAGAAGATACTGAACTGCTCTTTTACTGTTGGAGCATCGTAATAAGTCACGCCCATAAAACCGGTGCTCCGGGCGCCGAGTTCTTCGGGCCACGCCCTAAGCGTCAGGGTTTTGCTGACGGGGATTCCCTTATTCTCAGTTAAAAGAGTTACCCTATCCCCAGGTCGGGTTGTATTGAGAATCCGTGCCACATCTTCCCTGCTCCCGACGCTGATCCCGTTTACTTCCTTAATCAGCGTGTTGGGCGTGATGCCTGCTTCATTTGCAGGGGAATTGAGATAGACCCCGTGAATAAGAGGGGTTGAAAGAGGGACTGCGAACGTCAGCAGGCTCGCCATCACCAGAAAACAGGCCAGGCCGATCAGGATATTATTAGTGATTCCGGCCCCAAACATCCGCATTTTCGGGAGACCTTTGGTCTTTTCCTGGTCTTCCTCATCAGGCTCTACGAAAGCTCCTATCGGTATAACCGCAAGAAGAACCCCCATTGCCTTCACCCGGATCCCTTCGACCCGGCAGAGGACCGCATGCCCGAACTCATGGACGACCATCGTGATAAGAAGTCCGAGCCATACGGCAAGGGTGAAGGGGATAAAATCATTCACGCCAGGAATAGCCAGCACATTCTTTGGATCGTTTGCCTGCGTCAGCGGGGGGCGCTGGACGATGATAAACTGCATGGCGACAAAGAGCATGTAAGTCATCGCTACTGATACGATGATGACCATAATGACCCCAATGGTCCCGTAAAGGCGGAAAAAGGTACTGAATGGCGTGAATTTGTCAAAAATGCTGACATTTTCAGTCTTCACAGCCATGAACGGACCGTAGAATGTGATATACTCCGGCCAGAGTTTTTTGTGATAAATGTAGTACGCAATGAGAGCGTACACTGCGACAATTATGACGATAGGGAGGATCCAGTCCATCAACATTTATGGCACCGGAGGAATGATAAACTCATGTACCGCTGCAAACCGGAGGTAATGGGGTTCTACAGGAACCTTGGTCAAAAATCTGCCAGCCGGGTCTGGCTTTTTCTGGCCAGGAGTGCGCTCACGGTCTTCCAGCTCTTCCGTGCGATGGGAGGTGGGACGGAGTGTTCTTCGATATATCCTGTCAGCCAGGTGATCGTTACCGGGTCAGAGGGATACCCGCTGCCGATCTCCCCGTACTGTTTTGTCAGTCGTTTTATGGAGCGATCACGTGTCACCTTTGCTATGATACTCGCTGCGGAGACCACAGGATAGGTTTCGTCAGCATGGTGCTCGGAGAGTATCTCGCAGGGCTTCACAAGATGATTTTTTACCATCTCAGCATAGCGCAAGGCATTGACATCGCATGCATCGACAACCGCCCTGGATGGCGAAAGTTTACCGATGGCGCGGGCATGGGCCCGGGCAACGCAGGAGTTCATGGTCATTTCCCGCCGGATGATATCGATCTCTGCCGCTTCAACCGAGACAGTTGCGATACGGCAGCTCCTGCGGATCAGGGTATAGAGTCTCTCTCGCTCCCGGGGCGAAAGGAGTTTTGAATCCTTCACCCCGAGATCGGCAACAACGCGTTCCTCGGTCACACTCACGGCAGCGATCACCAGGGGGCCGAGTACCGATCCTTTTCCCGCTTCATCAACCCCACAGATCACAGTGAAGGGTTATTGCGCAAATTATTTCAATGCCGATGATGGTAACCGGTAGTCATGTATATTATCATCGTAGGGCTCGGTGGCATCGGGAAGAACCTTTCAAAACTGGCAGTCGAACATGCACACAATGTTGTCGTGATCGATCAGGAAGAAGCCCGTTGCAGCGAGGTTCTGGAGCACTACGATGTCCTGGCAGTTACCGGGAATGCTACGGACAAGACCGTGCTGGAGGAGGCGGGGATCGACCGTGCCGACGCCCTGATCGCTACCACGAGCGATGACTCCGTCAACCTGATGACCTGCTGGCTCGCAAAGAAATTCAGGGTTCCGAATGTGGTCTCGATTGTTAACCAGCCATCCCACTCTGATTTTTTCAAGGAGGTGGGGGTCCGTATCAGCGAGAACCCTGATGAACTCGTGGCTTCCCGCCTTTATTACTGGACCCAGAACCCGCAGCTCCAGCAGCTCGCCTCGATCCCGGGCGGAACCATCTTTGAGATCGTAGCGGAGAAAGAGGCGCCCATCGTCGGGCATGAGATCCGGGAACTCAAGGTCAAAGACTTCGTCTTCATCGCTATCCGGCGGTCCGGCGGCGAGTTGATCATCCCCAGCGGCGCAGTAAAGATTCAGGCAGGAGATATCTTCACCGTATTTACCAAAAAAGAGGCCGAGGACGATTGCCTGCGGCTACTGAACAAGCAGCTAAAAAAATCAGCGGATTGAAGCCGCAAGGGCTCCGAGTTCGAGCATCAGTTTCGGGTTCACCCGGATAATCTCTTTTATCAGGTTTATGGTGGTGAACTCCTTCAGATTCAGCTTTGAGACAGAGTGGATAATTTCATTGAGTTTCGCATCAGGCTGTTTGATGAGGTATTCTTTGATATGGTAATTGCGTTCAATAGCCTTCCCCATCTTTGACGACCGCCATGCCTTGTCATAGGCCATAAGCGCTTTTTTCGAGGTGTCATTCCTGCCGATACAGTCAGCCGCGATCTCTGCGGCGAGCCGTCCGGTAAACATGGCATTGTAGATGCCGCCGCCGGTAAGNGGGTCCACTACCCGTGCAGCGTCACCGGTTATCATGAGACCGTCCGCAACTGTGCACTCCAGCGGGCGACAGACAGATACCCCTCCGGGAATATATTCGATCGTCTTTCCCTCAGGGAAGGTCTTTTTCACGAATTTGTCAAGGTAATCTTTTGCCCGGTGACCCTTCCCGCTTTTCCTGCCGGAGATGCCGATCCCGACGTTAGCTGTTCTTTTTCCTTTCGGGAAGATCCAGAGATATCCTTCAGGGGCTACGTCGTTACCGAGATAAAAAATCGTCGAATGCTCATCGATATCGATATCGGTCATCACATACTGGACGGAACTCATGATCTCCCTGACAGGGACGGTTGTATCGATCCCGCACCATTTTGAAAACTTGGACTCCACGCCGTCGGCTGCAATCACGACATCGGCCGTTACGTCAGTTATTGTGCCGCAATACTCTATCTTTGCTCCCCTTACAACCCCCTTTTCCAGAAGGGGGGCAGCAGCGCGGGACTTGACAGCCACATCCGCCCCGGCTTCGGCCGCCTTCCAGACCAGCTCACGGTCGAAGAACTTGCGGTCGAGTACATAACCTACTTTGCTGCCTGCCATGCTGGATTCGAGTTTCATACTGAACCCATCGGGAGCAACAATTCCGGCCCCGTGCATCTCTGCCGAGATCCAGCGGGGGTCGGGATCGATGAACTCCAGAAGGGCTTCGCGGCCAATCCCCTCCGCACACCGCACGGGGGCGCCGATTGCAGGACGCTTCTCCACGATACATGCGGTGAGTCCCTTCTCCGCGGCGGTACGGGCTGCGAGGGCACCAGCGGGGCCGCCACCGATCACGAGTACGTCATAGTTATGTTTCATGGACAATCTCCAGGGCGCCAAGGGGGCATACTTTTGCACAGATCCCGCAGATTGTGCAGTTCTTTTCAACGGAAAGGTACGCATCGATCAATTCGAGAGCGCCTTCCGGGCAGACCGATACGCAGCATCCGCAATATCCGCAAATATCCCGATGTACTTTGAGCATTCAGAGATCATGTTGGCGTCCTGTTTCATTAATATTTACGGAAGGCAATTCCCGGAGATCCGGTCAGTTAACGTCAAAACTGGTGACGGGAGAACAAAAACATCGTTTTGAAACCCGGAATCGATAACCTTGCAGTCTTTCTCTTTAGCGAAGTGAGAATGTCCCGTATTTTCCGCCCCCGCCCGGGTGCAGGACGACAGTTCCGTTCCGCAATGCTTCTACTGCTTCAGCCACTGCAGGGTTAATGCTCCGGATCTCCCTGACAGGGACATCGATCAGCACCGCGATCTCGTTACCAAAAGCATGGATGAGGGAGGCATAGATCGTTTTGCACTTTTTCGTATTGGGAGACGACGCCTTCTCCACGAGCTGAATGATCTGCCCAAGAGCAATAACGTGGACGTAGGGAGGTCTTGGCCGGGGGGATGAACCCTGTGAGAGCTCGAGAGCACGGTCGGCTACCCCTTTCTTTACCAGACCGGCATCTTTGGGGCACCGCCAGTGGTTCTGCACGGCCTCTTCAAGATTATACTGGGTATAGCACCGGGTGCAGGCAGTGCGGTTATACTTTCCTTCCTCAGGGAAGAACCCGGCATTCATTGTTATATTTCCCGAGGTTATGCCGGCAAGCAGGTCCTTTGCCGTTCGTTTTCCGAGCCTGATCCGGTTGAACTCCCGACCGAGCTTGTCCGCATAAGGGCTGTGGGCATCCGAATTGGTGAGGAACGGGATCCTATCCAGGTCCGGGATCCCGGCACCATACGAGCTGTCCGCCGACAAGCCAAGTTCGAGGAAGTCGATCTTCTCGGTCCCGTAACAGGCCTGCACACTGTCGAAATAGGCATACATCGCAGTCCAGGGAGTGAAGGCATGGGCAGGGCCGATGAGCCCTCCTACCTCGTGGACTCGTTCGGCAATCTGCTGGCCGCTCAGATAGAGGTGGGGCCTGCCGCTCGTCTCAAAACTTTTGCACGTCCCGGCCATCAGGTCGCGGAGCTGGCTGAACTGGTCGAGGTCCTCAGCGAGGATCAAATGATGGACCCGGTTCAAGTCCTCGACCTCGCCCTGGGGAATAATCAGGATGCCTGCTTCATTCTCGAGAAACGGCCTCCATCCCAGCTGCCAGTCAGGCTGGAGTGCATCCCCGGTGCCGAGGACCTGGATGCCCTTGGTTACACATCCCGCGAGGAGCTGTTCCGGTCGCATGAAACGGGAGACAGCCATCGAGTAGGGTGAATGGACGTGAAGATCGGCATTCAGGAGCATGGATATTAACCAGTGGGATGTCGCTGGATATAATCTGAAGTATCCGGCTCAAGGTTCAGCACACGAGACTGGAAATATAAACCAGGACACGGATTTTGAACTGCCGGACCTTCAGTCTCCGTGTGATCAGTTGTCCGAGACACTGGAAGAGGGGAATTTTCCGGGTAAAAGGAGATTATCTGGCATCAGGAGAAAATTTATGAAAGCAGGAACCTCACCAAATCGCTGCATTTTCCGGTAACACATAAAAGGGTTACCCCGGATTGTTTCATCAGCATTTCTCTTCACAGGTGAATATCTCGGTCGTATCTGCGCCACCGCAACGTTGTATGCAGGCCTTGCACTGGTCATATTGTACCGTTGTGACCAGCTGGCATGAACCCCCGGCGCCCGAGCAATATGCATACTGGCGGCACTTATCGCCAAGAGCGTACTCCTGGGTGCAGACCCGGGGAGGATTTGTACCGCAGGCAAGATCGAGGCCGTGACACGTGGTGAACCCACAGGAAGAGGTCCCGGCGCCTGCGGATACCGAAGGGGAGATCGGTGGAGCTGATCCCGCACTCCCTGCTGGCGGGCCTGACGTACAACCCGCAATCGAAGTAATCAGGATAAGGATCACGAGACAGGATCCTCCGAAGATCTGAGAACGTGCCATGGAAATACACCGTTCTGGTGATTGATTCACGCCATATTTATTGATTTTCACCGTAACAACCGGAAAACGCTTGCAGTGGTGGGACTCGGCTGGAACGGAGATTCAGGTTCATTTACCATGGTGGCTGTTCAACAGACTCTTTCGTGACAAAACTCCGCTGCCCTTCCTGCTATAGTCCGGAACTGGTAAGTCGCGTCTCCGCGGGAACAGCCAGTTCGTCATCGGGCTGGTGGATGGAAGGTTCTGCCCCTTCTTGAAAAGTTCAAAAAACATCATTTGCAAAATACCAAGGCACCGCAACCATCCCAAAGGGAAAAGAGAATGGTGATCCTTGGATTACTTTTGTTCTTTATCATTCTCATTGTCACAAAGTTCCACCTCCTCAATTATTTCCTGGACCTGGCTTTCACATATCCTCGTACGGGACCCGGGTATTCAAGAAAAAGTCAGGACGGGTGGGTAAGTCTTCTCTAAGGAGAGATCCTGCTTGCCCGGAGCATTCCAGGACATGATCCCGCGGCTTAAGCTGCATGCGAGCAAAAAAATAGTGATTCCGGGTGCATCAATGAAGGGGGATCGAAAAGGCCCCAACCTGCCGGAAAAATTACGCTAGGAAAGATCCGTCAGGGACGTGAGATGTCCTCAACCGATATAACTTAGCTCTTCATCCTTCATTTTTTCGCTCTCTACGAATCCCTCGATAGCCTTTTCCATCTCTGAGGCACGGTCATTGAGGCGGGTTGGGTCAACGGGAACATCGATCAGCTTCGAGAGCACCGCAAGAACACTTGCTGCTGCCATGGGATCAACTATATACCCGCTCGTCTCCCCCATCAGGCAGACCGCTTCCATTTCTCTCTGGGCAGAGAGCGCAAGCATCAGTCCGGCGGCCCCGATGATAGCACCTCCGGAATCATCACGCTGGAAAGTGACACCTGCTGCCTCGATCTCTCCGCGGAGTTCCGGGCGGTTCATCGCGCCGAGTACCCGCGGTTCATTGACGAGATGACCTACCCCGAACCCGCCAAGAGTGTAAATGCGGCGTGCCCTGACCTCTTCGGCGATCCCACAGTAACAATCAGCCAGGAGATAGTGTCCTTCGCCGGAAGTGCTCTGGTGATCACCGACAAGAAATAGAATGTCCCGGGTTCCGGACTGGTAGAGGTAGAGTTCATTCCTGACAAGACGGGCAAGACCCTTCTCGTCGAGAATAACCTGAGGGGGAAAATAAATGGACGTGATCTCCCCGACCTTCTCGGCGCCCAGAACATGGATCATGTACTCGGCAACGAGTTTTCCGACCTGACCGATCCCCGGAAGTCCTTCGATAAAGACCGGGTTGTTCAGATCTTTCTTGAAACAATCGAGGAAACGGACGCTGATCTCATCCATCATGTTTCGCCAGCCTTCGATAGGTTCCGTATTTATCTTCAGGAGAGAATCGTGCCGGGTGGGCAATGGTGGTTGGTTCACCACAGACGGGGCAGGTTAAAGAAAGGGTATAGATATGGTCTGCTTTGCAGTGACGGATCCGCCCGCTCATTGACTCTTCCCGGACTTCGGTTTCTTGATAAGCTTGCCTTCGCCACCGGATTTTTCAACCACGGCTATTGCGGCGTTGGCTGCCTTTTCGATCGCTTTCTCGGCCTTCTTATAATCCGGGGCAGTCACTTTGATCCGGTAAGTTGGCGCACCGAGATAGAGGAGTTCAACCTCGACGCCGGCGGTCTTCTGGTCCGACCCGGCTTTCTTAAGCGCATTTTTTATAACCGTGATCCCATCCGGTTGAGAGGAGGTGAGGAAGAGGTGGCCCGTAACTTCGACACGGGGGACCTTCACGCTCTCCTGAGCAACCTTAAGGAGGATCTCAGAGACCTTCTTCGAGAAACCGAGTTTCTTGAGTGTTGTCTCGGGATCGATCACAATATCTTCAAAGACCGGGTAGAAAGCCCCGTATTTGGCAAAGATCGCATCCTCGATCTCCTTGACGAGTTCACCGGACTGCTCGGCAACGAACCCCAGCCACTTCCGGGCTTTCGACTCATTTTTCCACTCTCGGATCTTCTCGCGCCGCTGGTGTTCATTGACATCTTTTAATGAGAGGTCGATGTGCCCGCGGCTCCGGTCGACATTGAGGACCTTGCAGACAATCTTCTGGCCCTCGCGGATGTGGTCACGGATATACTTGATCCAGCCCGTTGCAATTTCAGAGATGGGGATGAGCCCCTGGCGGCCGCCATACTCATCCAGTGAAACGAACGCTACGAAGTCCTTGACGTTCTCTACGGTGCAGACGACAAGTTCCGATTCCTGTGGCCACTCTCTGTCCTGCATGGGAAGTATCACTTAAGTTCTGAGACGATCTCAGCCTTGATGCTTGCCTTACCACCGGTAGGGGTGGCAAGGTCGTGTCCGCACACAACGCATTTGACGATCGTGCTTGCCTTCTCAAAGACCGTCTGCTCGTTCTCACAGTCAGGACACTTTACCTTGTAAAATTTGCTCCGGTTTTCCCGAATCTGGCTTACCATTTATCGCTCACTCCGTCAGCTCAAACTTTGCGACACGGTAACCCTTTCGCAGGT
>JGI20214J51650_10001099_pt1 | contig 17109 bp, 13 predicted proteins | sample WetSurMetagenome_FD_51650 | JGI IMG/M metagenome (IMG submission 51650) | reverse complement strand
TTCCCAATCCCTGCAAATGACGATGCGTCAAAATCTATCTCCCTGATCATTGGCATTCTTTGCCAGGCAATTGAAGAAGGCCTAAGTGAAAGGAAACTCGAGAAAGATAAAGAACCTCAGCTTAAAGACAAAAAGGTTATGAGGAGAGAACTCGAAACCAAAGACATTCCTGCTGCTATCATAGAAGCTATTGTTGAAGAAGAGGAAGAAGTTGAAGTTGATGAGGATCTGGCTGACGAGGCTGATGACGATGATGATATCGTTAAAGTACTCGATGAGACTGACGAAGAGATATAAAAAATAATATTTAAACTTATAAAGATATAGATATGGCTGCTATAAACGCTGCTGATGTTGCTAAACTGAGAAGAGTTACCCTTGCAGGCATGATGGACTGTAAAAAGGCGCTCGAAGAGGCTGATGGCAATTTTGACAAGGCAATTGAAATTATTCGTAAAAAAGGACAGGCCGTTGCAAACAAACGTGCCGACAGAGACGCTACAGAAGGCGTAGTATTCTCAAAAGTAACTCCTGATGGAAAAATGGGAGCTATAATCGTCCTCAACAGTGAGACTGATTTTGTAGCAAAAAATGCTGATTTTATTGCATTTGCAACAAAAATAATTGATCTCGCACTTGCTAAAAATCCTGCTAATCTTGAAGGACTCTTAGCTCTTCCACTTGATGGAGGTACAGTTTCCTCAAAGATAGTTGAGTATTTAGGTATCATTGGTGAGAAAGTAGAACTTTCATATTATGAAAAGATCGAAGCACCACATGTACAGGCATACATTCACCCGGGAAGCAAACTTGCCACCCTGGTTGGTTTCACAAAAGCAGGAATTGACGTTCAGGTTTATAAGGACATAGCAATGCAGATTGCTGCTATGAACCCTGTAGCTGTAGATAAAGATTTTGTAAAACCTGAGACTATTGCCCAGGAGATTGAAATCGGAAAAGAACAGGCAAGACGTGACGGCAAACCTGAAGATATGCTTGAAAAGATAGCACAGGGCAAACTTGCTAAATTCTTCAAGGAAAGCACCCTGCTCAATCAGGATTTCGTGAAGGACAATAAAATGACTATCAAACAGTATCTTCAATCTGCAAATAAGGACCTTACTGTAACTGATTTCAAACGTTACTCTTTAAATTTGTAATACGTAAGTTCATATTTCAATATCTTGTGGCGCTTCAGGGCGCCACTTTTTTTTGCATACTACTGAAGTGCCAGGCGAAGTTTTATACTGATAAAAACCCTTTCTATGGGTAAGAAAACCGGAATGGTAGGTGACAGATTGGATTTTATCAGTTCTATATTTCAGAGCATTAGTTTAATTCAATTAGTTTTATATATTTGTTAATACAAAACATAAAGCAAACTATCTATACATAACGAAAAAAAAACCACTAAATGAAAGAACAGTCAAATAGCAATTTACGGATGGGAATGACCCTAATGTTAATGATCTTTTTTATTTTCGGATTCATTACCAATTTTAACATTGCTTTAAAAGATCAGGTTCAAGCAACCTTTCAGTTGAGCAACTTCATGGCAAACCTTGTCAATGGAGTATTCTTTTTCGCATATTTTGTATTTTCCTTCCTATGCGGAAAAATTATTAAGAAAACAGGTTATAAGATGGGACTTATCATCGGGTTACTTCTTATAAGTGTTGGGAGCTTTTTGTTCTATCCTGCAGTAGCTGTGCCTTCATATGCACTTTTCCTTTGTGCAGTTTTTGTAATGGCTACCGGAGTTGTTTTTCTTCAGACCGCTGCAAACCCATACGTGGCTGCGCTGGGTTCAGAAGAAACTGCTTCATCAAGGCTTAATCTTGCACAGGCTCTGAACGGACTCGCTACCACAGTAGCTCCTTTTGTTGTCGGAATTTTCGTTCTCACACCTGCTGCTATAGCAATGGGACCAACAGCTGTACAGACTCCATTCCTAATAATTGGTGGTATCGTTTTACTGATCGCTGTTGCAATCTTTTTCATGAAACTGCCTGAGATCATTGGTGGTGAAGAAGTAGTTGGCAGAAAAAGCATCTGGAAACATACCCATGTACTGCTAGGAGCCCTTGCAATTTTCTTTTATGTTGGTGCTGAAGTAGGTATTTCAACTGCAATCGTTCCTTATCTGAAACAGAGCGGAATGATGATCGGTGAAGCTGCTAAATTAGCTGCAATGTATTGGGGTGGGGCAATGGTTGGCCGTTTCCTTGGATCTATCAACCTGAGCGCCATGGAGCAGAAAAAGAAATTAATGTACTCAGCCGCTGTTGTTGTTTTGGCATTTTTCGTTGGCTGGTTAGTAACAAGCAGCCAGATAAAAGAAGGTGCTTTCGTTTTCAATTCACAGCCTGTTAACGGTCTTATTTTCTTAGGTATTGCTATTGTTAATTTCCTTGCAATGAACATCTCAAAAGGAAAAACAAACGTTATGCTCGGTGTATTTGCCATAATTGGTGCAGTATTGGTATTCTCAGCAACTGTCCTTGGTGCCAATGTAGGTATCTGGGCTCTGCTCTCAATAGGCTTCTTTAACTCTATCATGTTCCCGAATATCTTCGCATTAGGTGTTAAAGACCTTGACAACTTCGAGATGCCAATGGCTTCAGGTATCATCAACACCATGATCGTGGGTGGATCTGTTATTCCATTGGTAATGGGTTATTTCACCGACAGTATAAGTGTTCGTGCTGCTCTTCTGGTGCCCCTTATCTCCTATCTCTACATTGTATTTTTCTCATTCAAGGGAAGTAAAATCAGATAGTTGAACTGAATATCTTTCAATTTTAAAACAGACATAAATAGCAATTTTTTAAGTAAAATTCTGTTTATGTCTGTATATTTTAAACAATGCTTTACTAATATTAAAAACAATAAAAATGAAAAGGGTATCAATTGGAATTGATATAGGAGGAACGAATACCGCAATCGGTGTAGTTGACAGCGAAGGCAATGTGCTGTATGAAAGAAAACCACAGATGCCAACTCCGCAGAAGATGGAAAACCCGGGTATGACTCAGGCAGTTTCTGATGCAATAGTGACCAAATACGTTGGTGATCTGACGGCTGAAATTAAAAAAGCTATTGAGGTTGTAAAACAGATAAATCCCGAGATCGAAGTTATGGGTATTGGCATTGGTGCACCAAATGCAAATTACTATACCGGCACTATCGAATACGCTCCTAATCTTCCTTTTGTGGGTGTTGTAAACTTTGCTTCTCTTATTCACAATAATTTCCCTGAATTCAAATTTGTCAAACTGACTAATGACGCCAATGCAGCCGCTCTTGGTGAAATGATATACGGCGGAGCAAAAGGGATGAAGAATTTTGCAATGATGACTATCGGTACCGGCCTTGGAAGCGGACTTATTGTCAATGGTGACCTGGTTTACGGTTCTGACGGCTTTGCCGGTGAATGCGGACACGTTACAGTTGTTCCTGAGGGACGTCTCTGCGGTTGCGGAGGTCATGGTCACCTTGAAGCCTATTGTTCTGCCACAGGTATGAAAAGGACCGTTTATGAGCTTCTGGCGCAATATAATCCACCCGATTGCCCTCTTTCAAATATTCCAATGAACGAAATGTCATCAAAAGTGGTTTTTGATGCAGCTGAAAAAGGTGATGCTATCGCAAAAGAGGTTTTCCAGATTACAGGAGAAGTTCTGGGACGTGCATTAGCTGATACTGTTCATTATCTCAGCCCTGAAGCAATATTCCTTTTCGGTGGAGCTGCCGCAGCCGGCGATTATATTTTCAAGCCCACCAAAGAAAGCATGGAACGTCACCTGATGCCTGTTTTCCGTAACAAAGTGAAAATTCTCCCATCAGAGCTTAAAGAGAGTTCTGCAGCTATTCTTGGAGCCAGCGCACTGATCTGGAAAGAACTGGAAAAAAGCAGCTAGAGGGTTATCTCTAAGAATTGAAAATACCCCAATTATAAATATATCCCTGGTCAATTAATTCTGACCGGGGATTTTTTTAACAGATCCCTGTGTACCGTTAGTTATATTATTCATCACATTACGTTAATATATTCTTAGCATTAGTTAAAGGTAGTCTCATTTATTACAATCAAATTTTCTTGTAAGTTACCCCCTTCCTAACCTTCCCCCACGGGGGAAGGAATGGATTTTCATTTCACCCTTGGGGGAAAATGAAAGGGGGTAAAATCTATAATTGAAAGGAAAAAATTCCGGCCCTTTTTCCATAATTAAATAACTTCTTTATAATTAACTGAGTATTTATTAATTTCGTTGCACCAAAATCCGATCGTTGAACGGCTAAAAAGTATTTATTACAACAAAAACTAAAAACCTGATAATTATGCGATATTCCAGAATTCTGTTAAAACTAAGTGGCGAATCATTAGCCGGAAATGGTAATCAGGGGATCAGCGATTCCGTTCTTGAGGAATATGCAAAACAGGTGCTGGAAGTTGTTGAGAAAGGTTGCGAGGTAGCCATTGTGGTTGGGGGGGGTAATATTTTCCGTGGTCTCAGCGGAACAAAATCGGGATTTGACAGGCTCAAAGGCGATCAGATGGGTATGCTCGCCACAGTGATTAACAGTCTGGCCATAGAGAGCGCCATAACCAGGCTGGGAGCCAAAGCCAAAGTATTCACTTCCATCAGGATGGAACCTGTAGGAGAACTTTATAACCGCGACAGGGTACTGGAAGCAATGAAAAACAAAACAGTCTGCATCCTCTCAGGAGGGACAGGGAATCCCTTCTTCACAACTGATACGGCAGCTGCATTAAGATCCGTAGAGATTGGTGCAGATGTTTTACTTAAGGGAACAAGGGTTGATGGGGTATATACCGCTGATCCTGAAAAAGATCCAAAGGCCAGAAAATTTGAGAGGATATCATATGAAGAAGTTATCTCAAAAAGGCTTCAGGTTATGGATTCAACGGCATTTACCATGTGCCGCGATAACAATATGCCAATGATTGTTTTTGATATGAATGTTCCCGGCAATCTCAAAAAGATAATTAATGGGGAAGCAATTGGAACTCTTGTCAGCAACTGAACATATATTGCCATTCCACCTATTTTACTATTTTTGTTGTAGAACTCTATAACCTGAACTATATGAACGAAGAAATTGAACTTGTAACTGAAGAGACCAGGGAAAGAATGGAAAAAGCCCTCGAACACCTGGAACATGAACTTGCCAGGCTTCGGGCCGGTAGATCCAATCCTGCTCTGCTCGATGGTATAACCGTTGATTATTATGGAGTTAACTCACCATTGACACAGGTTTCCAACATCAACACCCCTGACGCAAAGACAATTCTTATACAGCCATGGGAGAAAAACATGCTCGGCCCGATCGAAAAAGCCATTATGGCTGCCAATATAGGGCTGATGCCAGTCAATAACGGGGAAGTAATACGAATCAATATTCCGCCTCTCACTGAAGAACGCAGACATCAGCTGGTAAAACAGGTAAGAAATGAGGGTGAAACGGCAAAAATAAGTATCCGCTCAGCACGAAAATGGGCCAATGATGAGCTGAAGGACCTGCTGAAAGACGGACTGCCTGAAGATCTCGAAAAAGAAGCTGTTGAGATAGTACAGGAAATGACACATTCCTATAACACTAAAATTGATAAGGTTATGGCCCTAAAAGAAAAGGATGTAATGACAGTATAAATCTACCCTTATAAATATTGAAAGGCGAAGCTCATCACTTCGCCTTTTTTATTTTGCTGCTTTCAGTATAAGTATATATTTAGCCGCTTCTTTTACTGCTCTTTCGGAAAATGCATCCCTGTAAAACTTACCGGACAGGTAACTTTTAGTCTGAGACAGATAAAATTCGCTGGCCGGAACTCCTGATTCTCCTGTTGGAATTACGGTGTACGATTCATCCCAGTCTGCCGTATTGAAAATATGCCTCTCCGAAGCGCCATGATTAACTTTAAAACCGGCTCCATAGGAATATGGACTCACAGTATGGTTACTGCCACCTATCTCGTATTCAGCAGAATTAAAATGAAAGATCCTGTCGAGCAATTTCACTGATCCCAGCGGATGTTCAATTGTAATCCTGTGTATGCTTCCCCATTTCCACATTTTCTGATCTTCACCGTATTTTTGAGAAAGCGTGGAAATACAGTCTCTGAAACTCTTAAGAATTATGTCATCTAATGTTTCCACCGCAGGAGTATTAACATTATCGACCATGGCATCAGGACCGGTTTTAAGTATCCTGTAGATATAGTACTCCCTTGCGATCCCGGGCAGCTGGGCATAAAGGTCCTGAAGCTCATCCGACAACAGGTTGTTAATGAAACTGATCCTGAAATACTCGAAGATTGTCGGTGCTGCCAGACCTGCATTCATATCATAGTCCCATGCTGACAGAGATTTAAGAGCNGAAACCTCCGTTTGGTTGAGTTNACCTTGCTTATCTTCAAGCTTAAGTATGAAAGGAGTCAGCAGAGCGGCATAGTCAGAGTGCTGATCAAGGATCATTCTCTTAAAGTCATCCATACTGAACTTTTCCTTTTCAGCAAGCATCTGCCTTATCCTGTTTATCCTGTAAGGGAGGACAAAGTTAGAACTTATGTAATAAGGATATTTTTCATTCACTGTCCTGTTATTTGCGGATGAGACATACCCGTTTTCCGGATTAAAACTTGAAGGAAGCTGATCAAACGGCACATATCCCTTCCAGTCATACTCGCTTGTCTCCCCGTTCCTTATCAGAGCGCCGTTTCCTTTCCTGATGGGAATTCCCCCGCCTGTGTTAAGGCCTATGTTCCCTTCCACGTCGGCATATGCAAAATTCTGACTTGCCGCCCTGAAGGTGCTTATTGCTGATCTGAATTCATTCCAGCCTGAAGCGCGGTTCAGAAGACAGACAGATCTTATCTCATCGCTGTAATCATATCCTGACCATCTCATGCTAAGTGCTGCATCATCGACATTGTTAAGACCAGAAATTACAGGACCTCTGTGGGTGAATTTTAACAGAATTGAATCCTTTTTCCCTCCTTTTATATTAATGATTTCCTTTTTAATGACCATTTCCTTCCACTCCCCGTTATAAAAATACTGGTTAGGATTAGCAGGATTGATTCTTTCTTCGAAAAGATCAATATCATCGACCATAAGATTAGTCTCACCCCAGGCAATCTTCTCATTGTGTCCGGCTACAATGAATGGTTCACCGGGTATCGCCACTCCCGTAACATTCAGTTTACCAGGTATGACCTGGTGCATCTGCATCCATATTCCAGGAGAACCGAAACTCAGATGCATATCGTTTGAAAGAACCGGTTTCCCAGTCTCAGTCTTTTTTCCTGCCACCGCCCAGTTGTTGCTTCCTGAAAAAGACACAATCCCCAGAGCTTTCAGAGTATCCATACCTGAGATAAATGACCGGGCTTTTTTAAGAAGAGTATCGTTTAAAACAAAGTCAGGAAATATCAGAGAAGTCACTGCATTATAATCAGGTATAAGCTGAATAGCTTTCTCAGATCCCATTTTTTTGATCAGCCTTCTGTAAAAAATATCCTCAGCAAGGTTCTCACTGGCAAGGTCCCATCCCATATAACCTACGATATTGCAGATGTCCTCAAGCTGCCAGGGATCAGGTTTATAAGAGAGTATCCTGAATTCAGGAGGAAGCTTTTTGTCTGCAGACCTGATTAATGCATTCACGCCGTCTGCAAAAGACTGCATATAGGCCAGTGTTGTCTTATCTTCATTTTTAAGAATCTCTTTTGATTTGGATGTCATTTGAAGGGACCTGAGAAACTTGTCAGTTTCGGCAAGCTTTATACCAAGCACTTCAGACAGTGTTCCCCTTGTTGCCCTGCGGATAAGGTCCATCTGCCAGAGCCTGTCCTGTGCCATCACATAACCAACGGAAAAATACAGATCATGATCATCTTTTGCATATATATGAGGCATTCCTCTTTCATCCCTGTATACCGTAACATCATTATTAAGCCCTGAAATTCTGAGTTCTCCCTTGTAAACAGGAATTGATTTCCGGTTTATTCCTGAAATAAAAAGGGCAGCTACTGCTAGAGCTATGAGTACAAGTGCCAGAAGAGATAGGAGGATGATCTTTATTGTTTTCATTGTGCTATGGTTTAGATTAAATCCAATATAAATCAATATTTTATACCCACCAGGCCTGAGGTGCAATTCCTGCAGATATCAATCATATGCCGGCCGGTAAGAATGCTTTTCCTGAATATTCTGAATTTAGGTCCATTCCAGATCTCCCTGAAGGAATCTGTGTTTAAATTGCCCATTATATACTCGGCATCCTTGTCGAAGCAGCATGGCAGAACATTACCATCCCAGGTTATAACCGGATTAAACCAGAGACGCGCACACCTGTCGGGCATAGGATTCCTTATTTCATATCCCTCGTCGCTTTTATTATATCTCCTGAATCTCTTAAGCGATGGCAACCAGAAGGACATGTCATTGCTGTCAATTATCTGCATCGATTTCAGACTAAGAGTTGCATTAAAGCTTTTAGCCAGCTTTTTAATTACAGGTATCTGGTGTTCGTTTAACGCGTTTACCAGGAACTGGATCTCTGTCTTGAGTGGAGAATGATGTTTTTCCCCTGCTTGTTTTAAATTCTTCAGTCCGCTTTCTACAATTTCCAGACTGCCGTTTTTTCTGTAAGCGGAATATGTTTCCTGGTCAGTACCATCAACAGAAACAATAATTTTTTTCAGCTGTGAGCGGGCAAGCTTTTCGCAGTTTTCTTCCGACAGATAATGCCCGTTTGTTGATATGACCGTGTGAAGATTCTGAGAATTGCCAATAAAGGAGAAAAACTGAGGATGCAGCATTGGTTCTCCTTGAAAATAAAGATTCACATTATATAAATACGGGGCAAGCTCTCTGATGACCTTTTTATATAGCTCAATATCCATATAGCCTCTCTTCCTCTTCATTTGCCCCGATCCTGAGGCGCACTGAGGACAGTTAAGATTGCAGTTATTCGTCAGTTCCACTCCTAATGATACAGGCATGCCTCCAATGTCAGCTTTCCCGGCAACAGAACTGAACAGATACGAGTATCCAGCTTTAATCAGATTAACCGGTTTTACAAAAGATGCCCTCATTGATTTTATTATGTGGAAAAGATGTCCTGAACACTAAGTCGCACTAAGGATAAAAAAGAATCATTAGAAAGATAGAAATAAATTATCACATTGATCATAGGGTATAATAACTACTCACTGGTCTTACGATTGAAATGGAAAGAATACAGTATTCAAAAACAAGATGTACTAATATTTTAAACTTAATAAATCAAAGCCATGAAAACATTAAAAAATTTATCGTTAGTTGCAGCAGTTCTTCTGCTTGCCCTGGTGGCACAGACTGCATCTGCCGGTAAACCTTCAAACAAGAAGGATCCACAGCAGAATCTTATTACAATCAAAGGAAAAGTAATCGATGCAGAAACACGGGCTCCCCTTGTATTTGCAACCGTTGCCGTAAAAGAATCCAACGTTGCAATAGTAACAAACATTGACGGGGAATTCACTCTGAAAGTTGGCGACCTTTCAACTTCAAAAAGCCTCGAGATATCGTTCGTCGGGTACAAAAATAAAGTAGTTCCCTTTAGTGAACTTAAAGAAAACGGTTCAAAGAACGTAATTGCTCTTGAAGCTGCACCTATCCCGATAAAGGAGATCATTGTCAAACCTCTCGATCCGATTGCCATCGTTGAAAAGGCAATATCCAATATAGGCAAGAATTATGAGTCGGTTCCAAATCTTATGACAGCATTCTACAGGGAAACAATAAGGAAAAACCGTACTTATGTCTCTATCGGAGAAGCAGTTGTTGAGATCTTCAAAGCACCATACGACAGCGATGTACGCTTTGACGGAGCAAGGATCTACAAAGGAAGAAAAGGAACTGATGTTGAAAAAATGGATACGGTTCTGTTTAAACTGCAGGGTGGACCGGTTAGCGTACTGGAGCTTGACCTTGCCAAGAATACGGAAACTGTTCTTACCAGGGATGCAATGCAGAACTATAATTACTCACTTTCAGGTGTTGTAGAAATTGATGGCAAACCAAACTATGTAATTGAATTCGTGCAAAAACCATCAGTCGATATGCCGCTCTTCATGGGTAGTTTCTACATAGAAATTGATTCATATGCTATCTCAGAGGTTGAATTTGGATTCAACCTGGCAAACAAAGAAGCTGCACAGTCAATTTTTATCAAAAAGAAACCACTTGGAATGAAAGTTATTCCTGAAATTGCAACATACAGAACTAAGTATCGTCAGCAGAATGGTAAATGGCACTTCACCTATTCGAGAGCTGAGGTCAAATTTAAAGTTGACTGGAACAAAAAACTCTTCAATACTTATTATACAACGATGTCGGAAATAGCCATAACCGATCGTACTGATCAGGAAGTTATTAAATTTGCAGGAAAAGAAAAGCTGAGATTCAACGACGTATTTTCTGAAAAAGTAACTGCTTTTACTGACAAGGAATTCTGGGGAGACTACAACGTTATTGAACCGGATCAGAGTATTGAATCAGCAATACGCAGACTCAGCAGAAAACTGAAATTCAGCGACAGACCGGAAAACAAATAATACAAGATAAGCTAAATGCTCAGGGACAGTGATATAATAGGGAGGATCAGAAACGGCGATACAGGACAGTTTGAGTCGCTTTTCAGATCCTCCTATGTTTCCCTGGTCAGATATGCCAGAACAATGATCAAAGATCATGATACTGCTGAAGAAATTGTACAGGATCTTTTTTTCAGACTCTGGCAGGACAAAGAAAAATTAAACATTGAAAGTTCTTTAAATGGTTATCTCTTCAGATCAGTTCACAACAGGTGCCTGCATTATATTGAGCATGCCAGGGTTGTGGAACGTCATGCAGAAGAGATGTCGTACCAGCAAACCGAGAGTATTGAAAGTCCTTCCGATATTTTGAATTACAAAGAGCTGCAGGAGAAAGTAGCCCGAATAATAGAAAGACTTCCGGAAAGATGCGGAAAGATATTTACGATGAGCAGGTTTGAAGGACTTAAATATACCGAGATAGCAGAGAAACTATCAGTCTCGGTCAAAACAGTAGAAGCGAATATGGGCAGGGCGCTCAAAGAATTCAGAAAAGAATTAGCACAATGANGAAAGTGATGAAAAACGGGAATNAATTTACAGACAGGGAATGGGAGGAGTTGGCCTCTATCCTTTCGGAAGAAAAAGAAGAACAGAAGGATCTTCTCAGCCGCTTNATGGCTGATGATCCTGATAATTCAGGGCAAATGTGGAAAGAATTAAGGAATATGGATAATAANGAGGATATTAACGTTGACAAAGCCTGGAATACTCTTCATTCGAGGTTGAATGAAAATGGACTTCTCAGTAAGGAAAATGTGGTCAGAGTCAGTTTCACAAGAACAACTTTCTTCAGGATTGCTGCAGCAGCTCTTTTACTTATCGGTTTGGGCACTGCTGCACTTTATATGAACAATGCAGGGTACTTCAGCCANAAGATTTCTGTAATTGCAGGAATGGACCAGAAAAATATTGAAGTCCCGCTGCCCGACGGAAGCAAAGTCTACCTTAACCGTAATTCAGAATTCACTTACAGGAAAAATTTCGGGGAACATAACAGAAATGTTAAACTTAAAGGGGAAGCATTCTTTGAAATAGCACATGACGTGGCAAAACCATTTATAATTGACGCCGGAAAAGCCAGTGTAAAAGTTGTAGGTACTTCATTTAACGTTATCACCGACAACCCTGAATCTGAAGTGGAAGTCTTTGTAAAGACAGGTAAAGTTCTCGTCTCGGATAACACTGGTGACAAGTCAATTCAGCTTGATCCGGGTTACGTAGGAACGGTAGGTTCCGGTAAGGCAGATAAAACGATAAATACAAATCAGAATTATATGTCATGGAAAACAGGGTACCTCGAATACAGTGGTCAGAAACTCAGCGTTGTATTCAGTGACCTGAAGAGAGTATATAATATGGATATCATTGCCGACGATCCCACCATACTTGAAAATCCCTGGAATGCCCCAATTGATAATTCTACACAGGAAACAATAATTCGTATTATTTGTGGTAGCTTTAACCTGAGTTATACAAAAGATGGTAGTGTTTATCATCTTTCTAAAAAATAACTCATCTCTGAAAAATGTCATCTTCAAATGGCGATACATGTATAAAGCTAAGTGCTATTGCATTATTCCTTTTGTTGATATTTCATGAAAACGCACAATGCCAGCAGGGCATTCTTGATTCAGCGTTTACTTTCAGGGCAGGATTTGTAAGAACAGGAAACGCCCTGGATTTAATCACAAAGCAAACAGGCTACAACTTCACATATGACAGCCGTCTTGTAAACCAGGAAAGGAAGACGGCAATGAATTTCAGGAATACAAAACTAAGCGTCATTCTTGACAGTATTCTCAAAAACGATTCACTGGTTGTTTCGGTTATCGACAGGTATATCATTATCGCTCATGCCGAGAGAAAAATCGCACCACCTGCCGATTCAACAGTAAAAATTTCAATTAAATATATTACCGGGAAGATCATTGATGATGAGACTTTAGAGCCCCTCCCTTTTGCAACTTTAGCTCTTAAAAACAAGGGCAAGGGAACTGTTACAAATATCAGTGGTGATTTTGGATTAAAGATTACTCCGGATCTGTCGTCCGATACATTAATTGTTTCATACCTCGGGTATCAGGGAAGGGAGATACCGGTCAGCAAGGCCTTTGGCAATAACCTGACAATCTCAATGAAGAAGGAGTTTATTTCCATTCCGGAAATAATCATTAAAAGTCAGAATCCGATAGATATAATTTACAGGGCTCTCAGGTCAATACCAAAAAATTACGGAGATACACCTGCCGCCATGACGGCCTTCTACCGCGAGGGAGTCATGAAAAAATCCCAGTTGCAGACATATTCGGAAGCAATCCTCCAGATCTATAAAAGCGCATATTCAGGGACCCTGTTAAACGATCAGATAAAAGTTTATAAAAGCAGGAAAATCGAGAATATCGACAAGCGTGATACACTTGCAATAAGATTGAAAGCCGGACTCAGCTCCTGTCTCCAGCTGGATGGAGCAAAGAATATATTTGATTTCCTTACGCGGGAAAGTATGAACGACTATTCTTACAGAATGACAGATATAGTCACATATGACGAGGAAGCTGCATATGCAATTGAATTCGAACAGCGTGAAAACGTGGAATTGCCTCTCTATAAGGGAACAATTTATATAAATACTTCAGATTACGGGATCCTGAATGCCGAGTTTGAAATTAATCCTAAAATGATTAAAGAACTGAAAAACGAATACATTTCAACGGCCACTCACGGGTTCGACACATGGCCTTTATCAATCAAATACTCTGTCAGTTACAGAAAAATGAAAGACAGGTATTTCCTTAATCATGTAAGAGGGGATCTGGTGTTTACATCTGTCAAAAAGAAGCGGCTCTTCCGTACTCAGTTCAAGGTATTCTTTGAACTTGCAATCACCCAGACTGAGCTGACAAATGTCTTACGGTTTGATCGTGAGGAGCTTGCTCCCATACATTCTATATTCTCAAAGACCATTTCAGATTATGACCCGTTCTTCTGGGGTAACCAGGATTTCCTCAGACCCGAAGACAACCTGCTTCAGGCACTGAAGAATATGAGCGTGAAGCTTCAGGAATTCACAAAGTAGTTATTTCGGATTGCTCAATCAACAATCCGAAATCCAAAATCCGAAATCCAAAATCCTAATATTTATTTATCAGATTATAAAGTTCTGTAAGATCAGGGGTTAACACGATCTCCGTTCTCCTGTTCTTCTGCCTTGCATCATCGGTCTTGCGTTCATCAACTGGTGAGAACTGGCTCCTGCCTGCAGCGGTAAGCCGTTTTGCATCGATCCTTGAGCCTTCAAGCAACACCCTGATAACTGTTGTTGCCCTCTTTACACTGAGGTCCCAGTTATCCTTAAGCTGGCTGTTTTCGGGGTGATATGGCACATTATCGGTATGGCCTTCAATTGTGACCTGTATATCGGGATTTTTTTCCAGTACACCTGCCAGCTTTTTCAGTGCATTCTTTCCATTGGCATCAATATCCCAGCTTGCTGATTTAAAAAGGAGTTTTTCATCGAGAGACACATAGACTTTTCCGTTCTTCATTGTAACAGTAAGACCATTGTTTTCAAAGCCAAGTAGGGCTTCCGACACTTTGTTTTTCAGATCCTGGACAATCTTTTTCTGAGCGTCGAGAACTTTTTCAAGCTCGGCAAGACGGGCATTTCGTTTCTCAAGTTCAAAAGTAAGTTCATCAAGTGAAGCTTTCTTGGTGTCAAGATTCTGACTCAGCTGGCGGAGAAGATCCTCCTTTTTCTGCAGGTTTGACTGAGCTTCCTGCAGCTGTGTCAGCAGCTTCTGTGTTTCCTTTACATTGCCTTTTATGAGGTCCTCCTGTGCATTCTGCAATTCGGTATATTTTGATGATAACCTGTTATAGCTGTCAAGTGCTTTATCCCGTTCACTCTGAGCTGCTGCAATATCCTGTTCGGAACTGCCTATCTGTTTTTCAAGAGTTGCAAGCTTAGCCTTAAGCTCTTTGTTTTGCATCTCCAGTCCGATATTATCGGATTTAAACGCATCCCTTTCATTCATAAATTGTCTGCTGGTATCCTGCAAACTGCTGTATTTCTTTCCGGGAACACATGAAACAGAGAAAAGCAACAACAGGAAGTATCCAAGAATTTGAAAAACTGATTTTTTCATAAGCTAAGTTTGAAATTATTTAAAACACCGGCTTTCATTTTTAGTATCCAATCACAGGATCCTGAAACAAAAATAAGAAAATCCCGGGGATGCTTCTGCAAACACACAGGAATAATAATTGTTATATTTGCAGGTCGTTTTTTAACCATTTCTAATGGATCAGGAAGAGAATTTACTCTCTAAAATATATATACCTGAGGATCTCAGGAAACTTAACCCGGAGCAATTAGCTCAGGTAAGTTCTGAACTGCGTCAGTATATTATTGATGTAGTCTGCAATAATCCGGGCCATTTCGGAGCCAGTCTGGGTGTTGTTGAACTGACAGTGGCGCTTCACTATGTGTTCAATACACCTTATGACAAAATAATATGGGATGTTGGGCATCAGGCCTATGGGCATAAGATCCTTACCGGACGACGCGAGAATTTTGCAACAAACAGGAAATATAAAGGGATAAGCGGCTTTCCGAAGATAGCCGAAAGCGAATATGACGCCTTTGGCACGGGGCACTCTTCAACATCTATTTCTGCGGCATTGGGAATGGCTGTTGCTGCGAGGGCCAAGGGAGAGAACAGGCATGTTGTAGCTGTTATCGGCGATGGAGCAATGACTGCCGGACAGGCATTTGAAGGTCTGAATAATGCAGGTTTTGGCAAATCGGATATCCTCGTGATACTCAATGATAACAACATAGCTATTGACGCAAACGTTGGAGCACTTAAGGAATATCTTCTCGATATTACAACCAGTAAAACATATAACAGGTTCAAGGATAAAGTATGGAAAATGCTGGGGATCTTCGGGAAACTGGGACCCGACGCCAGAAACCTGGCTGCACAGCTTGAAGCCGGTGCTAAAAGCACAATTCTCGACCGAAGCAACCTTTTTGAAGGGCTTAATTTCAGATATTTCGGCCCTATTGACGGGCATGATATCCTTCATCTTGTGAGAGTTCTCGAGGATCTTAAAAGAATCCCTGGACCAAAACTGCTTCATTGCATGACTGTAAAGGGCAAAGGATTTAAACAGGCTGAGGAGGATCAGACTGCTTTTCATGCTCCCGGGCGTTTCGATAAGAAGACCGGTGAAATAATTAATACCAATGTTGCAGATTCACCTTTGCTTTTTCAGGAAGTATTCGGAAAGACTATTCTGGAACTGGCAAAACTCAACGATAAAATAATAGGAATAACTCCTGCCATGCCAACCGGATGCTCTCTGAATATAATGATGAAAGAGATGCCTGAAAGAACTTTTGATGTGGGTATAGCTGAACAACATGCGGTAACTTTTTCAGCCGGACTGGCAACTCAGGGCATGATCCCCTTTTGCAACATCTATTCCTCTTTCCTTCAGAGGTCTTATGATCAGATTATCCATGATGTAGCTCTTCAGAATCTTCATGTTGTTTTCTGTGTCGACAGGGGTGGTCTTGTAGGTGCAGACGGGGCCACACACCACGGTTTCTTTGATATGGCTTTCCTTCGCACAATTCCTAACATGGTGGTCACCGCCCCTATGGATGAGATTGAGTTAAGGAATCTTATGTATACTGCCCAGCTTGAAAAAAATAATTTCCCGATATCGATCCGATACCCCCGAGGAAGAGGAATTTACACTGACTGGCAAAGACCATTTGCCGAGATTGAAATAGGAAAAGCCCGTCAGTTAAGCGAAGGCGATGATCTGGCAATTTTATCGATCGGACATCCCGGAATAACCGTTGCATCAGTTATTAATAAGCTGGCGAAAGAAAACATATCGGTTGCACACTATGATATGAGGTTTGTTGCTCCGCTGGATAAAGAGGTCCTCCACTCTGTCTTTAAAAAATTCAGTCATATCATAACAGTTGAAGACGGAGTGCTTAAAGGTGGGTTCGGAAGTGCTGTAGTTGAATTTATGAGCGATATGGGATATAACTCTGAAGTCAGAAGACTTGGTATTCCTGATTACTTTGTTGAACATGGAACACAGGAGGAGTTATACAAAGAATGCGGGTTTGATGCCGAAGGAATAGAGGTGGCGATAAGGGAGGCTATTTTGAAGTTGAAGGGGTGATGGGGAGAGAGGGAGAATGGGTGAAAAAAAAACAAAAGACAAAAGACAAAAGTAAAAAGACAAAAGTTTTTTATACTTTCGCAGCCTGTTCATATATTTAATGACCGCAAGACTGCAAGACTGCACGACTGCATGGCAATTCAGGCCCGGATGGCGGAATTGGTAGACGCGCTGGTCTCAAACACCAGTGGCAGCAATGCTGTGCCGGTTCGATCCCGGCTCCGGGTACAAAA
>JGI20214J51650_10001096_pt1 | contig 17124 bp, 14 predicted proteins | sample WetSurMetagenome_FD_51650 | JGI IMG/M metagenome (IMG submission 51650) | reverse complement strand
TCATTTTCACAATCACACTTAGAGTTCTGTAACTGAGATATTTCTGTTTTGAGTGTAGGATTCTTTTCAATGATTACGCTTATTTCCTTCTGCATCTCTTGATTACTGAATTGATACTTCCCAATCATTGATTGTATCCTTGATTTACTGATAACCTTTGACAGAATCAAACCAATGAAATACATCTGTCTGATTTGGGTCTTTGTTACAACAGGAATCTCTGAGGTTGGGAATATCCCCCTACTCATCTGGGATTTAAGGATGATTCTTTGTATCTCTTTATTGTTGGCAATATCAACAATGGTCTGGAATAACAAATCTCTTTGATTGATTCTCTCGTTTATGATTTGTTGGTTTGATGATTGAACCGTATAGGGGGTGCTCATCGTACTACTCGCATTCAATCCAACTGCATCATAAGCAATCGCACATACGNAATGATNACCACTTCCAGTCCAAACATATTCATATGGTGCTGCAGTGACATTTCCAAGGAATTGCCCATCAAGGTAGAATTCAACGTTGACAACACCACTAATACTATCTTCAGCTATAGCTGAAAAGAGCCATTTGCTAAAACCAGTTTTTTCTACACTCAGGTCAATATTCGGAGGTGTATAATCGATTCTAAATGGTAAAATATTAACGTCTTCAATCTCACCTTCATAATCAACCGCATAATAAGTAAGAGTTACGAATCCCTGATTAGTGATAGTAAAGGGTTCTGTATATTCTGTATAANCANTACCAGCATATTCATAATAAACATGTGCAATCACCTCATGGTCATAAATACAAGTCAGAGTAATAGGACTGATATACCAACCATTCTCNCCCATTGTTCCATTCACTGTCCAGTTAATATATCCTGGTCCGATTTGCATCTTGGGTAAAGATTCAGGCATTCCCCTTGATTTCACAGATTGATATCCCACCACATTACTTAATGAACCCAGAACAAGAAGAACCACAGCCAGGATACTTACCACTATCAGAGGTTTCTTATTCATCTTGCTTTCCCCCATTATTATATTTTATAACACTGTTCTCCTATAAATAGGTTCTTTCCTCACTTATTAATCAAAGAATCGTTCCAGGGGTTCAAATTCCTTGTACGGCATAAAAAAAATCAAGTGATTAATTACTTNCTGATTTTTAACCCGCCTCCTTATTATGTAACCTGCTACTGAAATAAAAACAAGTAACAATATTGCATACAAAATTATAGAACTTTATAAAAAAAAAAAAGTAAAACCACGTCTTAAATTATCTAAATCACCTGATGTGTCTATATACAAAAAGACTATCGCATAAATAATACAGCCAACCAAAGAAAGTACAATCTTCTGAAGATTAATCTTCCATTCATCTTCCCTTTTTAACAAACTAATAACAAAAGCAAAAAAGAAAAGTATAATACAAGAAAACGTTTTTTTTTTTAATGGTGAAACGAATTACAAAAATCCTCGACAAAGGAATACCACTGCCGTAATAGGTGCAAGAATTGTTGGATCAGGGTCCATCGAACAGGGTTAGGTGGGGAAACTAACGGGGTTTTTACATTGACAGGAATGATGTCAAAATCAGAAGGGTCGTTTTGATTTTCTATTCGTATGTATCCACTAAATTCTGAATTTTTTTCGGTAGGTACTACGACTGAGACCTGCACAGATATTTGCCCGTCCTCAGGGGTGAGGCCTTCTCCAGAGTCAGGAGTATAAGACCAGGCCCCCCAGGTTATGGAGGAGGTGTTTATACTCCAATTCAGCAACGAATGGTTGTCTCCGATGTTCTGGATCTGGAACGTTCCATTCACGGTTGCTCCGGGTCTGATGTCAGTCCAGGAAAGGCTCCCAGAGCATTCTAAATTGGGATTTTCAGCAGGTGGTTCTTCTGGTGGTATGTAGACGATCTTGAACACGTTATTCAAACCAGGCGCAGGGTAAGGGTTGACGTACTCCCAGACCGTTGTTCCATCGGGTGTGACTTCGAAGAATCTTCCTTCGACCCCGTTACAGATGAGGGTGTCGCCATCTTTAAGGCGTTGGGCTCCTGAAATACCACGAGCATAGAACGTTGATGGAGGATTGCCCATGTATCTCCATATCTGGCTCTCAGGTCCATATTGGGAACCAGGTTCAAGATAGTAGATTCCGTTGTCGTTCACCGGGATTACAATTTCATCGACAGAAGAATATTCCTCGTTCGGGCGATTTAATCCATTATTGAAAACAAGGATGTTTCCTTCTCCAGGACATCCTGGTTTTATCCATGATGCGTCATGCTGACCGAAGAATTTTTGAAGATTTGAGGTTCCAACCCGATAGGCATCTGGGTTTCCCCAACGATAGAGTATGTCTCCACCTTTTCCGTTATTCCCACCAGCATGTCTTGCGGCTTCCTCGGTTGTCGTGCTATGGTCAATGACCCAGATTTCATTAAAATTTCGCACACTAATCATAATTTGGTCAAATTTCTCATTATAATCAATAGAGTTTGAATGAAGCCAGTCCCCTTTCACCTGACCGGCTCCGTAGTTGATATCGATTAATTCAGGATGATCGCCTACAACACCATAGTTTTCTGCAGAAGAATCATAATCCTGGATGAGGTGATCCCAGGCATGCCACGCCCAGACAATTTCACCGCTCGTCAGACCGGTTTGTTTGACTTCGATGATATGAGACGGCAGAAAGGTATCACCAAGAAAGGTATCCGGATTTCTTCCGGCATCAATGGTCTCAGTCCGTGTTTTGGTTTCCCAGGCAATCATTATCACATTACCGTTTGGAAGTGTTTTAATATCATGATGGCTCAGAACCCCATTTGTGTTGTATCGATAATCCCAGGTTATCGTTCCATCCCAGAGCATCTTCTGAATCCCACCACCTGAACCGCCATACCCTGCTATTTCCGTTTTTATAGTACGAAGAATCGTACCGTTACCCAACCAATAGACGGCCTCACCAGGGAGATAATTACTTGACCAGGTATGGTTCACAGATCCGGTGTAGTCGATGAGATAGGTGGTTGTGGAATCCATGGGGGAAAAGAGGATTTGCCCGGTTATCGTTTCATATTTTTTAGGTCGGTCTGTTGTCTGAGTCGATGACAGAGGAATAAAACAAGATCCAAGGAATAACAGAATCATTAAGACGACAGTCATTTGAGATACGACGTTCTTCTTCATATTGTTCAAAACCGATAACAATGTGATCTTGATAATATTTGCCGCATATTATTATATGGCCCTAGTAGATATTACTTTTCCCCATTTTACCCTAATTTTCCTTGAAAAGAGAGGTTTACGATTATCTGGGCGCGATTGTTACATTAAATGACTAAACCATTCTTGAGATGTATAACAAATTTAGGGTACCAATTATACATACCTCCAAAATTTGTTGATGCATTAACGGTCTCCCACGTAAGTTTTGCATATCCCGGGGCGACTGCAGAGTAACCCTGATATCCCTTTGGAACAGTGGCAGTGCATTCGAGGTATTGATCTTTGGATAGATCAAAGCTGCCGGTAGCCTGGCATAACCCACTTTGCATGACTCGTTCAAACGTTAACCGGTCGATTCCTTCTTTAGTCATTTCGATATTCACTGGGGCTCCATCGACACTTATATTCAAAACATTATCATTGGCATCAATCAATTTGACAAAGACCGCAGCCATGATATTGACGGTGATATGATCAGGTTTTGTCCCTATTTCGTCACAGCCACTGAACCAAAACGTCATGAAAAGCAGACAGACTCCCAGGATTCCAAATTGTTTTTTCATTCCTTTTCTTCCTTAGAGGATCATATCAATTATTTTTTATATAAACATATCCTTGGAATTTCCTTATGGTTTAGGCTCTGTCAAAATATGTATTTTCTATGTAACAGCCTCGTCCTCACACCATCATTTTACAGAACTAAAATAGAGAGATGTTTTTTAATTTGTTCTTTGATCAACAGGCTGATATTCTTTATATTTTTTCTTCTTTGAGTTATGTATTTTCGTATGACACTCTGAGCAGACGATGATGATTTGGTTTTTCTCATAGTTGAGGTGATGTTTATTTGGTTTCGAATGGACGATCGTTGTATCATCCAATATTATGGAATCATACAAATCTGGGCCATCATAGATTAAACGATCGCAGACGATACAGCGACTCAGTCCATTCAGTATTTCAACAAGAGCGTCCACAGCTTCTTCGTTCATACAGGAAAGACATTTATTACCCCAACGACCTAAGAAAAAATCATTTATCCTTGATGGTTCTTCGGTGTCAATCTCATAGTCGATATCCTGGCCGCATTTTTCGCATCTCAGAACTCCTTCAACCCATAAGCAAAAGTCTCTGATGTTTGAACTGCTGCATACATCTAAAACATGAGTTCTGACAAACCGACTCCCTTGAACAGAATTACAATGAGGACAAATATTTCTTGTGGTTTTTCCATTCTGTGTTTTACTGTCTATCTCCTTTACGTTTCCTAAAACATAGGTAGATGCTAATTCTTCATGGTAATAGATATCGAGCTCTTTTTTGCAGCTCCAGCATTTACCGGCATAGTGATAGATTGGTATCTTCATTTTAATAAAAATAAATCAGTATATCTTTAAGAATATATTCTTTGGATAATAATGGGAGTCTGGTTAAGTCTGGGAGGTAAAGAATCTCTTCTTTACGAAAAATAGCCAGACTCCCAAAGAAAAATAATACCGCTCTATCTATAAAAACTTATCCTAAGAAATCGTCTTATATAGGGTCATTTGACGTAAAAAAATCATGTGACACAGCCAGTCATATGTATTCATTGTAATCTATTCAGAGTGATGCCGAAGAAATATAAAATCAGTAAAAACGCGCCTATCAGAGTAAGAGAAAGCCCAATCAATTTAACAAAACCACCAAGCACGCTTGCATCGTTTCGTACCAAAACGATGATCAACAGACCGATGAAGAGAACACCGCTGTTAATGAGAACATATTTTTTCATCTCAACCCTTTCTTCCAGGAATGATAACATTCCTTTTTCATTCTTCGAAAAGATCCTCAATATCAAATTCATACATCACATTGATCTTTGACATTTCTTATTTCTCCTCACTCAAAAATAGGATAACCCGTGTTTCCTTAAAAACATAATCCTGCGTATAACAAGGAGAATGAAAAAAAACAATCCCGACGGCCTGAAGCTCTTTAATTGGATACGACAACCTTCTCATTAGGCACTAAACACATGATAGGTTCGTCTAATTCAATTCATATGATAAATCTTTAAATACGAAAGAAAGGATGATGCGCCCAGTATGAACTATAAACAATGGAACAATAAAGTCGTTGTACGCATCGATAAAGGCGAAGAGCTTGTCGACAATTTGAAGACCATCTGTAAAAAACTTGATATCAAACTCGGATCAATTGTCGGTATCGGTGCAGCAGATAAAATCACGGTTGGTCTCATGAACACAAAGACAAAGAAATATCAATCGAAGGAATTCACCGGGGATCATGAGATCGCATCGTTAGCTGGGAACATCACTACGATGAACGGTGAGGTGTACCTTCACCTGCATATCGTCATATGTAATGTCGAACACAAAGCTATCGGTGGCCATTTGTCATCAGCAGTAATCAGTGCAACGTTTGAGGGCATCATCGATATCATCGATGGTCAGGTCACACGAGAATTTAACGATGAAATCGGCCTAAACCTCTTTAAGCTCTAACACTTTTTTTTAAACCGAATACCTTATTTGATTTTTAAAGGGAAGAGCTAAGAGTCGTGCAGAAAGCCTCAAAGAAAGGAACAGTAGCGTCAATTCCAGCAGGAGCAATAGGACACAGAGCGGCAGAATGGAAATAGTCGGAACGCTGCGTAGAATATTCATTCCAGCTCCGATGACGCTGAGCAGGACAAACAGGATCATCGCAACGCTGTACAACAGCAGGATGTCTGATTTTTTCCCGACGTATTTGACCCCAAGAGGTATCGCGATGATGACAGCAGCAAGGAAGGAAAACCCAAGGAACCAGATGATAAACAGCAGATCATCAACACCGAGAAAGATGGGGATGAACGCAACAAACGGTAGTGTTGTCAGGAAACACAAAGATAGAGCCAGTGTTTTGCCGTAGACAATGGTTTCATTCTTGAGAGGGAGGTTGCGCAGTATCCACATGGTTTTTTCTTCGGTGAGAAAAAGATTAAGTGCGGGGAAAACCGCCGCGTACATCACGACGATGTAACACCCTAAGAACACAAATAACGAAGGTAGAAATCCGCTGATGTATTTTTGGATTGATTCAGGGATGAATAAATCCGTTCCATAGCGAAAGAAATACCCGGTCCCCACTGCAGTCATAATGGACATTGAAGTAAAGCTGATATACAACCGGTCTCGCCATATCCCAGTGACTTCACGGATGAACAGAGCGTGGAATATCCCGCGCTGAAATACTTGAGCTCGTTCGCTGGTGCGTTCTTTTCGTTTGACGAAGCGATAGGAGTCAAGCGGATGGGAAAGGCTCCAGGCGCAATGGATGAGCGCGAGGGGAAACATACAGGCGATGAAAAGGAGACTTTGGGAGACCCAGAAAAATCCAAGCAGGAGAAGTGTTGGTAGCATACGATACCGTCTTGAGGAGAAGAAATGAAAGGACAATGAGCAACCAAGGAGACCAGCGATGAGAACGTTGACGGTAAAAAGAATGTATTCTACTGGATAATTCACCGAGACGTGAAGAAGCGAAAGAACGAAAAGATAGAGAGCTGAGAAACAGAACCACAGAACCATATTGGTCAGAACGATCGTAAGAGCAATCTCTCCGACGGTTTTTCTTTGGGTGACTTGGGTTGAGAGTGCATAGGATGCTTGTGGTGCGGAAATGAAATGCGTATGCATGTCTGAGGCTGATTTCATCAGCAGCAAAAAAAACACGGTGTAGAAAACATCCATGAAATTAAATGTTGTTTTTGTATGAAGTAGGAAAAAAGTGAGGAATGCGAACATGACTAGCGAAAAAAGAATCATCGCTGAGAAAAATGTGTATAGGATCGGGGATGTTTTCATTTTCACTCGGAGGTTCCGCGTTATTTCCATCAGAAGAAGCTTGCTAGTTTCAAACATAAGGTGTCTCAATACCCTTGTAAGGTGTTGAAAACAAGCGTCTTTATATAAGAATATCGGAGATGTTTTAAGCGTTTTTTATCGGCAGACTGTTGGTTTGATCAATCTTTATTTTTCCTCTTTTTTACCCGTATCAACTTAGATAACATCTCGTATTTTTGTTGAATTTGGATTGAAAACATTTTGCCGCTTTATGTCAAAGAGTGTTTCAAGAAGTTCAATTTTCTGGAATGTATCCGGATAGTTTGTTTTTACTAATTCGCAAAATTTTTTTGCAGTAACGATATCAGAGGCAAGGAACGTTGTCATCCAGTCGTATTCCCCGTGTATATAGGAACTTGTCTCAATGGTCACCCCTAATTTTGAGACGACGTCTTCGAAGTCTCTTGAGATGAGAATGTCGATAATTTTCTGATTGATCTTTTGAGCATTTCGTTTCATGAGCAGCAGGTAATGTTTTCTCTTTAACAAATCATTATCAATAATTGCGGTATATCCCCAGACGATTTTGTCTCGCTCAAGATTTTTTATTATTCTCCAGACCTTCTGTCGTGAAAAACCACAATTCTTAGCGAAAATATCGAGATTTTCCATGCAATTTTTTTGCAGCTGGTTAATGACTTTTTTCTCATCTAACTCAATCTGTTTTTTACTTGTTTTTGACATTTTTCCTCCTCAGGATTTATGGTTTCATAATAGTTATTTCTTTAAAAAGATATCTTCAGAAATACTGTTTTTTTTAAAATAAATCAGAGTAAAGATGATAAAAAAGAAGAAAATGAGCTGTGACCCTATAATGTTCTTCGTTCATGATAAGCTCTTAAAATAGAATAATCTAAAATTAATAATAATATTTATATACATTATGTGACTAATAATCTGGCTGATGGACGACATAGATTCCCGGGTACATAAAGAGAGAACCGAAGCATGGAAGAATCGCTTTAGAGAACAAATTGGGAGAGACTGTATATCTTCCGTGAAAGGTTTTGTTGTCGGTGGTTGTATTTTCGATATCGTTGATGAAATATGGGGTAAAACCCAATGGAAACGAATCAGCGATTTTGAAGAAGATATGGAACAACAGTACAATGTCTACGTGTATCGACTCCTTCGATATCCCCCTTTATCTGGTGAGAAAAAAAGATTCCTTGAATAACATCATCAATCTCTAACACTCAAAGACGTCATTTATACAAAAAAAAATTTGATAAAAAAAGATAAAAAGAGGGATTTTTTTATAATCCCATTATATGTCGTAGTAGCGGGAACGCATGCGGAAACTGTTGAAGCAGTTGCTCCAGAAGCGATAAAAACGGCATCTTATAGGAGAGTGGCATGCTGATCGGTAACGAATCTGACCAGATACTTAGTATCCCATGCGCATCCTTTGCGACGACTTTTACTTGATAGGACCCTTCAGTAGTCCAGGTTTTTTTCGCAGAAGCGGTCGCCCCGCTATTCAATGGTCCGACCCAGCTGCTGAATGTTCCGTCACCCCAGTCGAACATGTAAGAGACCTTATCGCCATCAGGATCGGTTGTCGAGGAGGTGTAGGTGTATTCAGTATTGATCTTACCAGATGCAGGACCGCTGGGTGTCGCAGGCTTTGCTGGAGGCTGTGATTTCTCACCGATTGCAAGGGTGGGGTCACCAAAAGCTTGCCATTCTTCCACGGTTTTATAATCGGTTTCATCCATGCCAGAATGAATATATCGGTTCAATGCTTTCGACCATAGCTCTCCGAAGGATGTCGCTTGATCGACTTTATATGCCTTGTAGGTGTCCAACCCTATTTTACCGACCAACCCTGATATCACACTAGTTCCCATGTAACTATATCCAATTCCGGTCGCACCGAAAGTTCCGATAGCTCCACCATTGGAGTTGTAGAGAAACACCCAATTGAAGCAATTCGCATCTGAGGCGAATTTAGCGGTGGAACAAGCTTCGACGGTCACGATTGGTAGTTTATTTCCATTGGAGAGTGATGAAATATCGGAGCTTCTGATTCCTCCTGCAGGAGTTGGCAACCATGTTGCAAAATCATCGTGTGGATGTGTGGCCCAGATGTTTGTATTTCCATGTCCGGAAAAGTCAACAAAACCACATCCTATATTGATAGCACTTTTTATATTTGCAACACCAGTAGGTGCGTAACTCGTTAACTTTCCATTGGTTACCCAGACTTCATTTGGGGCAAAACCAGTCATAGTATCGACGACTTTTTGATTCGCAAACTCCCCCTCATTAATCTTTGTATTGTCTTCAAATGAATCACCGCCGACAACGACAAGATTCGGGAACCAGCTTTGCTGATACCCAGGTGTGTTTTCATAGGTTTTTATCTTATTTACAATAGCGGTCACTTGGCTTCCGCTTGTCGCAGGCAATCGTGCGAAATAGACATCGGGATGAAGATCCACCGCATCAGTTTGTCCTTGCCAGTTGAATTCCCCGAAAAGATTATTCCCATTGGTGTCCCAGCTGCTGAACCCCCCAGTCCCATTATAAATATCAGCATAATAGAGATCACTGACGAAGATCTCATCACCATACTCAGGGTCATCTGCGATAAAGACATGTGTTTCTCGGACTGGAACTTTACTGCTGCCACCGACAAAGAGAATATTTCCCGTGGTCCAGCTTTCAACGGCGTTCTTAATGAAATACTTTATTTTTTCTTGGTTATCTCGACCTGTCACTGGGAAATACGTTCCTGCGTAGATATCCTCTAAACTTACGAATTTAGAAGTAATCCCCCTGCCTATCTTATGGGTAATGAGCGGTGCAATTTGCCCGCTGTATTCAGCAGGACCGATCACGACAAGTTGATAGCTATCAAGAGTTGATGATGCCTGTGGGATTGATGATTCATAGTCAATGACCACGTTTGCTTCATTTATCCATTGGATCATGTTTTGTTGCGGATGATATTGAATCGGATATATCTGCACGTTAACGATGATGCTCAGTTCTCCATTATACAGTCCACATCCAACGCTGTAATCAAACCAACTTGATGGGTATTGTTTAAATCCATATGATATTGGATCATCGGTTGTGGCTGTTGCTTTTTGATCAGCGACCACCCAATGAGGAGCCGGTTGTATAGCTTTGGATATTGTTTTCATCTGAATATTCTGTGGTGTGACCGTGACACTTTTTATGTGTGTTCCAAACGGAAAAGTATAGGTTTCGGTATGGCTCGGGAGCATGGGCATCCCTTGTTCCATCAAAAATGTGTTTGCTTCGGTTAATGCTACAGTAGCATACGTATTTTCGTTTTGTATAGCCGGCTCTGAAAAACGTAATGTTACTTTTTCAGTTGTGTTTCTTGTAGTAGGTTGCGCAACAGCCCCTAGTCCACTGAGGACTAATATTCCAACGATGCATAGTGGAAATAATTTCTTCATAAATTGTTCCCCTTATATATAGCATATGTGTTTCTCATATATATTGTTTTTGTGATTATATAAGGATACATATTGAGCTATTTCTACATTTTTACAGGAGCTGAACAGGAGGCGAACAATTTTTTTGTGTATTTTCCTACCAACTGGATATATCCTTTATAATCGGAGAATCTCTCCATTGGTTTATAGTATTTTAAAAGTCCTTTTCATTTAAAAAAAAAAAAAAGGTATGAAGGATGGGTTGTTACCATCCTAATACATACCACAAGAGCGGGAATGCATGTGGGAACTGCCCAAAGATCTGCTTCAGCATCTGTAAAAACGGGAAATTGGGTAGTAACGCACTTTTTGGCATGGTGACCGTTAAAGGGTCTGACCAGTTGCTTTCTGCACCATATGAATCCTTTGCTTTGACTTTGATGCTAAAGGACCCTTTACCCCACATATGTGTTGTACTGGCCGTGACGCCAGAGTTATAGGGACCAAGCCAATCGCTCTGAGAGCCGTCACCCCAGTCCCATAGGTAATACACTTGGTCACCATTCGGATCAGTGGTACTCGTCGAAAAGGTATACACCGTATTGGGCTTCCCTGAAGAAGGTCCCGTTGGTGTATTTGGTTTGTTAGGTGGGGAATTTTGCTGTTGTTGCGTGGCGAATGTAAACCATTTTCTGGTATATTGACCACTTCCAGTTGGATCGGTCGCGTTCACCCAGACCTTGTAGGCCGTCGCATACGCAAGACCAGAAAGTGAAAGGGTTTTCGTTCCATTCGAGGCACCAGTTCCACTATTGGTCTGTCCGTTGCTGCATTGGATCGTCCAGGAGAAAGGATTTCCTTCAGGGTCATTGATTGGGATGCTCCAGCTGAAGCTGAGAGGGTTATTGGTGGAGCCATTTGATGGGGTCGGTGATCCGAAGAGTGGTGGGAGATTGACTATTGTTGAGAAGGTGTACCATCTTTTAGTATAAACACCGCTACCACTGGGATCGGTCGCATTCACCCAGACCTTGTATGTTGTTGAATACGCAAGACCAGAAAGACTCAGTGATTTCGTCCCATTGATCGCACCAGTCCCGCTGTTGGTTTGTCCGTTGCTGCATTGGATTGTCCATGAAAATGAATCTCCTTCAGGATCATTGATCGGGATGCTCCAGGAAAAACTCAGAGGGTTATTCGTCGAACCATTGGCTGGTGAGGGTGCTCCAAATACTGGTGGAAGACTAACTTTTGTGGTAAATGTATACCATCTTCTATTGTACATCCCACTACCACCAGGTGGATCGGTCGCATTCACCCAGACCTTGTATGTAGTCGCATACGCAAGACCAGAGAGCGCCAGGGTTTTCGTTCCATTCGATGCACCAGTTCCGCTACTGCTCTGCCCATTGCTGCACTGAATAGTCCATGAGAACTGATTCCCTTCCGGGTCATTAATCGGGATACTCCAGGTGAGGCTACGCGGATTATTCGTCGAGCCATTGGCTGGGTTGGGTGTTCCAAATGCTGGTGGGTAATTATAGGGACGCGGACAGATGATAACAGCCTGCTCAACTATCGCGTAATCGTACACAGACGGATAATTCTGTAACCACCATTGGTAAGGAAGTGTTGGAAGCGGAGACCCAAATCCAATATTATAGATGTCATGGGAGACATTTGCTGCATCATTATGATCCCCAGCTGGGTTTTGAATATTTAACTCCGGGTCACTGATTGCGATTTTCGACAGATTCGAGTTGACTCCAGCACAAGTGACAAAATGCCCCTTCAAGCGTGATGTCTCCGGATAATATTCTGTTCGGAATGTCCAATCATAGTTAAACATCACTCCATTCATCCATCCTTGTCCAGATGGATAGTTATCGAATGAAGAGAAATAGAACCATTCATAATGATAGGCATCAGGTGCAGGTACTTCCCGTACATCAAAATAATACGTACTACCAATGTTCAGGGGAATCGTAGAGGGAAAATGAAATTGAACCCATGTGGGAACTGCAAGTAAACCAGGGTTCATACTAGATGTACCAATAGGGGCTCCACCAGGCGCATTGTATACGTTGATTTGTACGTCGCAAGGTGGTCCGTTACTGATAAGAGTGATATTAATCGCATCAAGTTTATTGACACTTGGGATGAAACTTTGGTAATCCCACCAATTCTGTGGTTGGAGATTATCATTTGGTGAGAACAGCATCTGCATTTGGTCCACGAGTTTTTCTGATTCATTGTAGAAACCAAGTAACAGAATCACATCTTGACAACGTTCGATTTCGTCTTCGATGAATGAAAAGTTTGGTGCATAATATTTATTCACTGTGAAAATCGGGGACAGTGCTTTGTTGATGAGCCAAGTTTGTATCGCATTCTTCATATCGGTGATGTTTGTGGTTCCTTTGGTTGTGGTGTTCATTTTTACTGCTAGATCCTTGATTAAGAACGGTACATTTGTTTTTAAATGATCATCATTGACACTATATTTTTGCACAAGGGAAAAGTTATCGACGCCATCACCAGGATATCCATTTGGATCATCAAATTTGGAGTCGAACCACCAGAAACAGTTTGCTACAGCCACCGGTCCACAGAACGCCCATTTTACGACATCATCTCCAGCAGGATTAGTATTCAGAGCGCAATTTGGTCCTGGTGCGACGATGACATCACCACGGTTGACTGCACCGCCCACAGGCACAACTTGGATATCATCTCCAACCGCAGCAGTGTTCGCAATCCCATTGCCGCCATCGACGATGCTCTTCCATTGATCCTGTGTTTGATTAAAATCAGGCATCCCCTGTGGAGCATAGTTCGTATATCCTGGTTTATAGTACCAGCCGTTTTCTGTGGTCTGGTTAATAAGGAGGAGATAATCTTCTGTTTCTCCGTCTTCAAACCAGCCGTCACCCATCCAATTGAAACCTACAGGGCTTTCAGTAATTGAGAATCGAGTCCAGACGTACCCTGAATTGGGTCCAATGACAAAATTAGGTGGAGCGAGTGCAGAGAGAGGACCAATATAGAGTGGAGGGATGACGAAATCGACTAGTACATGTTCCCCCGGATCACCCCAAGCGCCATTTTGATTCCAATCCATTAAAACATTGACATAGGCTGGGAGATACGGTTCGTGATTAGGCATTGTGTTATGCACCCAAATATCCACGTTCACACCCCATACAGCTATTTGACCTGGATTTCCAAGACCCGTGCCGACCCAACCCGTAAATGGAACAACATTCATCGTAGCATCTATCGTAAAAGGTTGCGGTATGAGAAGTCCTGCATCTCCATCCTGAAATCCCTCATCCTGGTCATAGGGTGGAAAACCACCAGGGCACCATCCTGCGTTTCCCTCCGTCTCAAAATCAAATCCTGGACCAAACCATGCGCCAAAGTTGTTGTGTTGGATCCATCCTACAGGACCACATCCCATACAGGTAGGAAATGCACCAGGGACACCTGTCGCAGGGTATGCGATATGATTTACTCCTTCAGGAGCATCCCCGAACTCAAGATAATCTCTCTCGAAAGGTTGCATACTATACTTTTGTTTTTGGCCATGATTAAAATCCCATGCGACAACAGCAACTGTACTTGAGGTAGCCAGCAGCATAAAAATTACGATTCCGACAACTTTCTTTCTCATAACTATTTCCTCCGCCACGATTGCTAATGTATATCATATAAAAAAACCTATCGCCCCTTTATGTAACAAATGTTAACAAAAAAGAATTACTCGACGGATTTTACCCTTTTTTAAGCACCATTACCTTCAGGAGTCAATAGACGTTTTTCGATTTTTTTTAAGACTATGTTTTGAGTTTTATAAAAATTTTTTAAAAATACTATAAAGATGCATGCGTCGTCAGTCTACGGCAATCATATTTTTTTATCCTTATAATAAAAATAAGCGTTTTCAATAGTCCCATGGAGATTCATAAGGTTGGTGACGCTGTCGTTGACAATGACGTTTCCCTGCATTAAAAAATACACAGAGTCAGCAACATGTTCTACAAGTTGCGTAGAATGGGTCGCAAGCACGGTAGCCCCCTGCCGTTTTTTAATGAAATCTTGTATGGTCCGTGATGCAAGAGGATCAAGACCATAGACCGGTTCGTCCAAGAGAAGATTTTGTGGTGAATGCATGATGGCAGAGAGTAGAGAAATTTTCTGTTTCATGCCTTTTGAATACCCGCCGATTTCATAATCCAGTGCCGTGTCAATCCCAATCATCTGTGATAGAGAAGAGATGATACGTTCGGCATCGATGAGTTTTCGCAAGGAAGCAATGTAGAAAAGGAACTCACGTCCAGTGATACGGTCATACAGTTCAGGCATTTCAGGGAGATACCCAAGTCGTTCTCGTGCGAAAAGAGACTGTGTCACAATCGAAAAGGAATCAATAGAGACAGAGCCAGAATCATACGGGAGGATGCCAGCGATTATCTTAAGAAGCGTGCTTTTCCCAGCACCGTTTTCCCCCATGATTGCAAAAACTTTCATATCGTCAAACACTAACGACACATTGTTGAGTGCAGTAATCTTTCCATAGTGTTTTGTGAGGTTTTTTATTGTAATCATGTTGTGAAATGCTAAAAAGAGAAGGGGGTTAAAAAGATATGTGAGTGAATTATATTTTTCTTACGAATCGAAAAAGAAGAGCGGATTCATCTCTTAAAATATTATTAAAAATGATTTATTGTTATGCTCATTTCTCCATTATATGGTAGTGGATTTATGCATATTAACAATGATAAGCCCACCGATGACAAGGGCCCCTCCGAAAACAAACAACCATGTGATTGGTTCTTGAAAAAGAAAATAACTGATGATTGTGGATAGAACCGGAATGAAATATAGAAATAGGCTTATCTCCGAAGCTGTTCTTATTTCTAATGCTACATACCACAGGATATATCCTACGACCGTCGGGAGTATTGCTAAAAAAAGGACTGCACCCCATCCTCTCCAAGTCATCGATACTGCTTCTGCGACTAGTGATGATGAGAGAAACGGGAGAAGACCGAGACATCCGAAGAGGAACGCATAGACGGTTAGAGAAAGGGCCGAGTATCGCTGCAAGAGCTTTTTTCCCACAATCGTATAACCTGCTCCAACTAAAGCAGCAACTAAGACAGCTGCGGCTGCTGAAAGATAAGTGATTTCAAATGGATTTCCTGATGTCCCCGTAAGGGAAATAATGACAACACCGCTTAAGGAAAGTGGGATCCCAATTACGATTTTGTTGGTTATTTTCTCTTTCAGAATGAGTGTTGCGAAAATCACGGTGAAAATCGGGATGGTCGCAATTATGAGACTTGCTGTGGAGGGTGAGATATACAATTCGCCATAGTTCAGTCCAAGATGATAGACGACCACGCCAAGAAATCCTAAGAAAAAAAGAGGGAGGATGTCTTTTTTCTGAAGAGGTGAGAATTTCTTCGGGATAGTTATAATGATGAGCAGAAAGATAGCGCAGACCGTAAAGAGGCGCATGATGGTCAGATTAATCGGGCTGAGCTCTTCAAGCCCAATTTTAATGAATGGAAAAGCGAACGCCCAGAAGATGATCGGAAGCATTATAATGAAATAAAAATATTTTTTTGTAAACGATTTTTGGATGTCCTTTGACGGGCTCATAGGTCGGCAAGGACAAAAGAAACCGGTTATATAAAATCATTGAGCGACCTGCATTCATATCTAATTTTAAAAATGGTGCTCTTTCAGAATCGAACGCTAAAATAAAAAATAGAAGTCACCAGTGCTCGTAGTGAACAATTTCGTCGAGGGTTTTTCTTTTTTTTGCCTTTAAAAGTTTTGTAGTGATCCGACTAGCTAATCCTTTTTTATCAACAGCATAACCAAGAGGTGTGAGGGCAACGACTCTGATTCGTTTCGGAATCTCAAGGAGTTCCTTTACTTGTTCTTCGTTAAAACCTCCTATCCAGCATGTTCCTAATCCGACATCGGTTGCTGCAAGGATTAAATGCTCCATTGCAATCGAAACATCGACCGTATAATATTCAATGGAGTTATTAGTACCACTTTCGGTGGGATCGGCACAAGCAATGATAATCACGGGTGCTGTTTTGAGCCACCGATTGATAAGGCTTGTTTTTGCAATCTGCTCGATGGTCTCTTTGTTTTTAATGACAATGAACCGCCAACATTGTTTGTTTACCCATGACGGCGCAAGACGTGCACACTCAAAAACATAGGTGATTTTCTCGTCTTCGACTTTTTTCTCACTATACTCACGAACACTTGTTCGGGCTCGTATGATATCGATAAATTCCATAGCAATACCTCGTGTGTGTTGTGAGGAGATAATGATGTTTTGTTATAAAAGCTGTTTTCCGTAATGGAGGATGTTTTTATTGACGGCAAGATGTTATTTAAAGAGAATGTAATTAGGGAAATATTTGCTGAAAACCTATGTGATATAGTGGCATAGTAAATATATCGATAAGATCAACAGAGATACAATAACGATTGCTGAGTGTGTCGAAAAACAAGCAAAACTACCAAACATCTGCAAAAACTATAGAAATTAGAGGTTAAAGAA
>JGI20214J51650_10001093_pt1 | contig 17139 bp, 11 predicted proteins | sample WetSurMetagenome_FD_51650 | JGI IMG/M metagenome (IMG submission 51650) | reverse complement strand
TCATCGAGGAAGTGTATAATCGTAAACGCGTCCATTCGGGGATACACTATTTGCCGCCGGTAGAGTTCGAATCTATATTGGCGGATGAGAAACGCAGAAAAAAACTCGGTCAGGTCAACCTGAAAATCTCAGGAAAGTCTCCAACGTAAGGGGCGCACTCCAATGTCGTGCGGGGCGAAGGTGGTTACATTCTCCGTCGAACAGGAGGACGCGCCGAACGCTATGTCTCCGCGCTCCGATTGTCAGGACATGGTTCTGGTGCTTACCCTGGAAACGCAGCTCAGACCCGGCATCACGAGCGAAATTAAGAGCAAAATAAAAACGAAGTATACAGGCGACAGTACGGCGGGAATCGGTAACGGATGGAATTACTGAGAAATATTTTATAAAAAACACACGGTCCAATTTACTGTCGTGGGCCACCCTTAAATTCTTGCCGGAACACGCTGTGGATTTATTATCACAGCGATTCGAAAAAGGTACTTGAGTTGTTAAATGTGAAAACGATATACGGTGAAAGTGCGAAAACCAGGATGGAAACGATACTATTTGATTACCTCCGCAGCTTTTTGGGAATCCAGTAAGACCTCTTATTAAAAAGGCCAGCCGCTTTTAGGCCGGCCTTTTCTCTTCATCACCTGGTGCAAATCGCAGATCCGCGAAACCCGCCCCGACTCAGAAATTCGCCGACAGCCGGAGCATCCAGTACCAGTGGGAACTTGCCTGCAAAAAATCGTCGGTCTGATTAACCGCTGGCACCGCCTGCTCGGCGGGTTTCATGTGATCGCGTCCCACAAGACCGGACAGGGCGAAATGATCCATGAATGATTTCTTGAAGTACAAGGCGTATTTGACGGGTACGGGGGTTCCAAAATCCGCGTAGGGGCTTTGTCTATATTCATTTTTAATCGGCAAAGGGAGTTCGCTGCTCGGATCAATTGCTTCCTTATTGCTGTTCGGATACCTCTGGCTGAACCATTCGAATTCCAGCGACATTTTGTCGAGACTCATGTCCCACCCAAGAAAATGCTCCAACACGCCGCTGGCAAGCGCTGGAACAAGTGTAACATACGCGAGAGGACGGATGTCGGACCCTGTTTCGTCCTTAAGCCATTTTGTAAGTATAAAAGGCAGAATTCCATAGCTTATGAGCGGATGAGTGGGAAGGTTGATTCCCAACATCACCGGCATCCTGTCCAATCGATTGTTGTAATAGTTGATGGAATCGGGCAACTTCTGATGATAATGGCTTACCCCCAGGCTATCGACCACCGTCCCGTAGGCTACGTAGTCGTTAAGTCCGAGAATGGCAACCTCGCCGTATATTTTGAGGTCTTCTTTCCCGAAGAACGGTTTGGTGCCAAAAATGTACGAAGGAGGAATTTTGAACTCCGGGACAAAGCGGAGAGGATTAAGCGAAGCGCGTGCCATCAGCTTTATTGACTTGAACGAATAATAAGCGGTATCGTAAGCGGTATCACCCCTCGGCGTAAAATACCAGTTTCCCGGAGGATCGGCCCATGGATCAACAGCTTTGCGGGGCGAAGTCTTAATCGTATCAACCGGCAAAAGCCTCTGGAAAGAGATACCAGCGCCGATATCCAACAAATTGAACAAGGAATTCGACACGATTCCGGTAAGCGTCCCGTCGAGAACCGGCCAGTCATGGGTTTCGCTTGTCAACATGACGTCCCATTTGAATTGATCCACGTTGGGATTTCCCGCTACCCCGCCCAGCCGGAGCCCCAATTCCCGGGTCATCGGAAATTCGAAATCGGTTACTATATGCGTTGGATACGCGCTGCATCGAAGCAGAAATTCGCCCAGATCGTTGGCGTCGGGATTGTATTTGTACGGAAAATACCCAACCGCGATCTGCAGCCACGGCCGTTCGAGGTTCCCAAAACTATATTGAAGCTCGACGTCGTTTGGAAAGAAGTTAAAATACGGCGTGGTCGTCGCGGGAAAAGAAAAGTCCGGCAGGAGCGAGAACGTCAGGTCGCATTCGATGCTCACAATCAACTTTAAGCGTTCCCGGTACGTGAGGAGTTCCGTAAAGTACAGGACCATTCTCTGCTGCCAGACTTTATCCAGCGTCGTGTATTGACGCAGGTTTGCCGAGCCGGTATCGCCGCTGTAAACCCCTTTCACTGCTTGGCCTTCGTCAAGGGCGAAGAACATGTTTTGCGTGCTCCGCAGCCCGGTAATCCTGTCCAGTCCCATAAAGGAATTTACCGCGGAGGACAGGGCGGTTGCCTGTGGCCGAACCGGCGGCGGGGCAACCTTCATGGGCTGCGCCGACGCGGCCGAATCTCGCGGCACCGCCGGGGAAGCGATCTCTTGAGACTGTACCGGCGGCGCTGCCGAATCCTTTGGTACCTGCGACGGAGGTTGAACTGAGGCGGCGGAGTCGCCCTCCTGCGCGAAGCACAGGGCAACGCCGACAACCATTATTGTGAGTATCCTCGAAATCATTTGTTTTCCTCCTGAATGAGACAGTCGGCCCGATTGGCCGGCAGGTCGTACCGTGCGGAGGTACGGCAATATACCGGCGTAATAGCTGTCTTTTTGATTGTCATCATGCGTGTTCATGTTTTAAATCAGGTCGTTCTGGATTAGAAATTGGCCGACAGTCTTAATGTCCACCACCACATGCTCTTGGTTATCAGAAAATCGTCGTTGATGGTCGCAGTGGCGCTCGCATGAACGGGCGGTCGCATGTGATCGCGGGCCACGAGTCCGGAAATGGCGAATTTCTGATTCATGAAGGATTTTTTGAAATACAATGAATATTTAACCTGCTGGGGGGTTCCAAGATTGTTATTGCTTAGATACATTTCCCTGGTTACCTCATCGTGAGGTATCGGCGAAGCCTTTGTAGGATCGGGATTGATCGCATAGCCGTTATCGTTGGTATAATCCTGGCTGGCCCACTCAAATTCGAGGGAAAGGACATCAAGGCTAATATCCCAGCCGAGAAAATGTTGAAGAGCGCCAGCACCAAGGCCCGGAAGCAGCGTTATCCATGAAAGCGCCCGTATATCGTCTCCTGTTTCGTCTCTAAGCCATTTGGTGAGAATAAACGGAAGGACGCTGTAACTGAGAATCGGATTTGTGGGCAGATTGATACCCACCATAAACGGCATTCTGTTAGGAAGAGAATCGTAAAAGTTGCTCGTTTTGCCTACCTTCGTTCCCGTACCCGGCCTATTTGTAAGCCGCCGGGCAATGACAGCGCCGGTCGAATCCGTAATGTTTGTGGTATCAACAATAAAATTCTCGTAAGCGGTGTAATTTTGAACCCCGAGTACCGCTATTTCGCCATAGAGCTTTAGGTCTTCCTTGCCAAAAAACGGTTTGTCTCCAAAGACCGGGGCAAAGGGAATCCTAAACTCCGGAATGAATCGTTGCGGGTTGAGTGACGCGCGCCCCATGAGTTTGAGCGCCCGATAGGTATAGTAGCTTGTGTCCCCGTTTGCGTCAAAGAAAATATTGTTGTTATGGTGAGGTGTGGTCTTCAATTCGTCTACCGAAATCGCTCTCTGCCACGATGCCCCCACGCCCGCGTCAAAAAAGTTGAAGAGGTTGTTCTGAACAATGCCTGTAAGGGTCCAGTCCTGTAGCGGCCAATAGTGGGTCTCGCTTGTGAGCATAATATCCCACCGCATCTGGTCTATGGCAGGGTTGCCCAGACATCCGTTGAGGTGCAGCCCAAGCTCACGGGTCTGGGCGAATTCGAAATTCGAGACAAGAAGCGTGGGATAGGCGCCGTCGCGAATAAGGTATTCCCCAAGGTTCTCCGCGTCAGGGTTGTATTTGAAAGGAAAATATCCGGCCGAAATTTGCAGCCAAGGTCTGTCGAGATTGCCGAATGTATAGCGCAATTCGGCGTCGTTCGGATAAAAATTCCACACGGGTGATAGTGTCTGCGGTAAGGTGTTGTATTGCTTCATGGAGAACGTGAGTTTACATTCTATGCTCAGAATGAGCCGCAGCCTCTCCATGTATGAAATATCATCGGTAAAATGGGTTATCAAATCCTGTTGCCAGAGCCTTTTATACTCCTTGTAACTCCCCGTGCCGTCGGCACCCTGCATCACCTGTCCTTCGTCGAGCGCGAAAAACAGCGACATCACGCTCTTAAGTGGGCTCGACTCGCCCGATGTTGCCGTTACAGCGAGCTGGGGTTGTACCGGACTCTGGGTCTGGCCGGCTGCGCTGTCGGTCTGCCCGAAGCACAGATACGCACTTGCGAATATCCCCATGGAGACGATTCGAACGAGCTGCTTCCCTGTCATAACCATGCCTTTCTAAAAAGCAAGAAGGACTTGTAGCAAAAATAAGCGACTTTAAAACCGGGGGGGGGTGGATACGACGGCCGGCCGGAAAGCAAGGAACTTGTCCTCCGGCCGACCGTAAAACTTAAGCAAGAATTAAAAAAAACATTTTCATATCCTTTAATCCGTCACTCGCCCGGATCCATGATGATGGTGGCCGGCTGCAGCGACGTCGAATCCATCGAGTTCTTCCCGACAACGACTTTAAAAGTGCTGCTCGGATCCACGATCCAGCCGTTGGCGAGCGTCCAATGGGCAAAATCCCATTCCTTAAGGTCGAAGGTCGCGGTTCGCGTCTGGCCGGCCGGAATGGACACGCGCGCAAACCCGCGGAGCTGCTTAACGGGCCGGGCCGCGACCGGGCTTACCTGGCTGATGTACAACTGGGGAATTTCCACGCCGTCCACGCTTCCGGTGTTGGTGATGTCCACACTCACCTTGATCCTGTCGCCGATGACGGCACGCGCCGGCACCTGCAGGTTCGAATAGGAGTAGGTGGTGTAGCTCAGGCCGAACCCGAACGGAATGAGCGGGGTCTTATGCGCCCAGAGGTAATAGGGATATCCCCTGCCCTCACTCGGGCCCTCATACTGAAACAAGCCCGTTCCGTTTGTAAAGGTTGGCAAATCGTTCTGGTTCACCGGGAACGAGAAGGTTATCTTTCCGCTTGGGTTGGTGGTGCCCAGCAGAATGTCGGCAAGCGCGGGTCCCTGCTTTTCGCCCGCATAGCCCGCATAAACGATGGCATGGGGTGTATACCATGCACCGTTTGTTACAGCGGCGCCGCCCGTAAAAACGACAATGGTTTTGTTCGGATAATTGTTGTAAATACCTTGCACAAGGGCATTCTGGTCCACGCCGTCGTCGGAGGTCGACAAGCTCGCATCGGGACGATCCTGGCCTTCAAAGGACGCGCTTGCCGTTCCTTCGTCCGAAGCGATACCAACGACAACGATAATGTAATCGGCCGCGGCCTGGCTGGCGGCTATATGCGTCGCCCCCAGCCGTCTCGTAATCGATTGCAACGGCGTATTGATATTTTGGGAGGGAAACGGCAATACCTTTGAACTGGTGTATTGGCCGTTGCCGCCCACGCGCAGTTTGTCGGCATAGGGGCCAACGATTATCACACTCTTGGTGCTGTCAATGGGAAGCAGGGGTTTCCCGGTTCCGGTAATAACGTCGTTTTTAAGCAACACCATTACTTCGCGCGCGGCGGAATCGGCAAGGCGCTGATGATTTACGTTGCCCGAGCCGTCGTGCATTTGCTGCATGGTGAGCCCATTGTATGCGGCGGGCCACCCGGTCATATCGCCCGCCCATGCTTTGGCGCGAAGAATTTCGAGCACCATTCTGTCGAGATGGTCCTGGGTAAGCTGTCCCGCTGATACTTTGCTGGGCAACTGGGAATACTGGTCGTTTTCCGGCATCTGCACGTTGAGCCCCGCGTTCATGGCGCCGTCAACGGTCATGGCGGTTGACCAGTCGGAAGTGGTGAATCCCCTGAATCCCCATTCGGTTCTAAGAATATCCGTGAGAAGGAATTTGTTTTCGGTACATTTGACTCCATTTACTTGGTTATATGCCGCCATAACCGCCCAAGTCTTTCCCTCCCTCACGGTCATTTCAAAGGGATAGGCGTAGGACTGTCTTAAGGTGACGGCGTCGACGTTCATGCTCGCCGTCGTCCGGTCGCGATCCTGGTCGTTGCAGAGGAAATGTTTTGCCTCGGCAACACATTTTGTGGACTGAATTCCACGGATATGCGCGCTGGCAAGTTTGCCCATAAGATATGGATCTTCACCGAATGTCTCGTAGTCTCTTGCGCCGCGCGGGTCACGAACCATGTTGAGCATCGGCCCAAGGCTTACATATCTTCCCTGCCAAAGCACTGTGGCTTCTTCCCCGATGGCGGTTCCAATCCTGGAACAAAGAGAAGTGTCGAACGCATTCGCGACCGCCGAATTACAGGGGAACATGGTGGCCGGCGCCCATCCCCAGCCGTTGATCCCATGCGGCCCATCGCAGCAAGCAAGGCCGGTGATGGTCCCATAGGTGCCCGCCGTGATGTCGCCGGTACAGAACCCATCGTGCTGGGGGGCTTCGCCCGTGCCGCCGCACAAAATAATGCTCTTCTGGGTATTATTGGGAATCTGGGCAAGAACGTTACGGGCCAACGTCTCGTTTCCGCTCATATCGGCGGTGTAATTAACGACCGCGACATACTGATCGGTCGCGGCAGGGGCGGTTGCAAAGCTGCATTCAAAGAAAATTTCCCGCTTGCCGTTCATTCCATTAATCATGGGAAACATGCCCACATCGCCCTCGGTTTTGGTGACGTTGCATGCGGGCGCATTGGGGGTTGCGGGCGCGGGATTAATTGCCAGACTGATGTTGACGGAATCGTTGTCGCCGGTGACCAGCATGTAGGTCACCTTTCCGCTCCAAGTGAGTCCGCTGCCTTTGATGAGAAACGCCGGGACCTTGACGTTGTCAACCGTTGAGGTGAGAACCGGGAGGGCCATCAGGCCCACCGACAGTGCCAAAACTAATCCGATTACTTTCCGTATCATTGTGATTTTCCTCCTTGGAATTTCCTCGTCTACGAGTTTGTTGCTCAAGAATCCAATTTACCGGGCCTTAGTATATGATTTTCGTGTTCTTTTTCCATGTACCGTAGGAAAGCACGGCAAAGTATACACCGCTCGCCAATTTTCCCTGAGGCATGCTCCAAACCTTGCTGTTGTCGCGGGAGGTAAGGCTGAAGGTTTTCAACACCTTGCCCGAAATAGAATATACGGAAAGCTTTCCGATCTGGGCCGAATTGCCGGGAAGCGACCAGGAGAAAAGAATGCCCTCTTTTCCGCTGGAAAGTTTCTTGTAGGAAAAGGTTGAATTCATCATCATTTGGTGATAGGGGTTCGTGACACCCACCTGCATGAAACTGAAAGGCACGCTCTGAGGGCTATAGGCCTCGTGACCGGCCAAAACTCCAAAAGCCGTCAAAAGAACCAGTACTTTGCACTTTGAAAGCATATACCCTGCCCCTTTCTGGAGAATATTGATTGTAATAAAGTTATGAATTGTTTGCTTTCGCATTTGCCGTGGTTTGTAAAATATATAATTATTGGGTTCCCGGATAAAACTAAAAAGAAAAAACCTTCTTCCCTCTTCAATTATTATAATTTACCAAAAAATTTCGCCAAAACATCGTTTATTTCTTTTTATCCCGCCGTCCCGGAGAAGTGGTAAATCACACCTTTTATTATGAAGTGGTATCTTTTCGCGTTCGTACCCAACCCCATGTACCAAGCGCAAATGCTAATGCAAATGAAACGAGTGAAATCATCAGGCCTTTTTTAAACACCGCCGGGGAAAACCGGCACGACACCGTATGCCGCCCGCGTTCGACCGGGATGGCGCGCAAGGCATAGTCGGCGCGGTACAGGGGCGTGGGGGTTCCGTCGACCACTGCCGTCCATGCGGGGTAATAGATTTCGCTGAGAACGAGCAGGCCGTTTTTCCCGGTTGAGACATCGATGTCGATTTTGTTGAGCGAATAATTCGCGATCCGGCAATTCCAGCCGGTGTCCGGCGGCAGTGAGTCCACGGGCGCCAGGGGCTTTTCTTCAAGAATGACATATTTCCCGTAATCGAATTCCGGCGAATGAAGTAGGGGCAGGATTCGTTCTTCCCGAGGCTCCACCACGTAATCGTATACCATGCGGCAGCGCGGAAAATAGGTGGGATTGGGCACCAGCGACATCCGCCCCTCGTTGTCCACCGCAATCTTGAGCCCAACGTTGAGTATGTCGAGCGTGCGCGGCTTGCGATCCACAAGTTCGCGCCTGAGCCTGAGAGGATTGTATCCTTCCATGAGGAACAACCGGTGTACGCTGCCCTGGTTCTTGCGGAAAATCATTGCCGATCCGCCGAGGTCGTCGGTACCCGGATTGGAATTGCGGGAATTGATCCGGAAAAATTCGGTCTTCCCCATTTCCCGCAACTGCTCCACGGCCGGGGTTTTCGCGTACATCACGGAAGGATCGATGTTTCCCGCGGCGAATCCGTAGCCGAACATCAAAAAATCCATCAGGGACGCCGCGGCGACGAGGGCGGCGGCGGTCCTGCCGGATATCCTTCCGCGCAGGCGGGCCCATGAAATCGCGGCCGCGGCCGCGGCAAGCACCGCGAAAAGCCATATACCCGCCACGACGTTGGGATATATCTGTTTGTCGACATATTCGGCAATACCCGCCGCGTTTGAGCCGAACCGGCCCGAGGAGAGCATGAAATCCGCAATGCCGCTCTTGAACGTACCAAAAGACGCCAGAAGCGCCCACAGCACGCCGGCGCCCGCCGCCATGAACAGGGAACGTTCTATTATCCGCCTGGCCCGCGGCGACGCACGGGGCCCAGTACCCTGGAGCCAGGTGAGGCCCGTTCCCGCGAGAAGCGACACCGACAGGGCAAACAGGTAGGCGAACCGTCCGGGAATTCGAAACGCGTTGAGGCCGGGCAGGAATTTAAAGGCAAGCCAGTACAAAAAGAACGAATTGCCCATGGACAGCAGCAGGCTTAGAACGGCCATGATGGAAAGGAACAGGGTAACCGGGGTGCGGACGACAAAGGGAGCGATTGCCGCGATTGCCAGCGAAACCGTTCCCGCGTACACGGCCGTTTCCCAGTAGTTGTGCATCCCGCCGTTGACGTCGTTTTCGGAAACGCCCCAGTACGCGCTTGTCTGCGGCCTGCCGAAATAGTTGGGCACCAGCAGGGTAACCAAACGGTAGGGCCTAAGCGACCCCTCGCAGGATTCCGAAAAAGAAAGATGAGGACGCACCGAGTTCTTCGCCAGCTCCTGCGTCGGCAGGAGTTGCACCGCGGCCATGCCTATGCCCAGTACCACGAGCACGGCGAACAATGCGCCGCGTTTCGCCTCGACCGATACACGCGTTTTTTCCCGCAGGCGAACAATGAGCCCGAACAGATAGTACGCGGCCAGCCAGTAGTACATGTGCACCATGAGCTGGGGATACCCGCATAAAAAGATGACGCATAATACCATTGAAGCGAGCGACGCGTACAGGAGGCTTGTCTTGTCGAGCGCGCGCTTGAACAGGAAAACGGCGAGCGGGAACCACGCGGCGGCGTGGATCAGGTTTTCGTGGAAGATATGCGTGGTGAAAAAGCCGCAGAACATGAACGTGACGCCCGAAAGCAGGCCGCCGCTCCTGCTCGCGCCGAAATCGCGCGCCAACAGGTACACAAAGCACCCCGCCATCGCGATGTGCAGGATAATCTGGTATTCGACGAGAACGGGGCTAAGCCAGTCCTTGCTCGCGAAAAGGGTGAGAGCGAGATTGAGCGGGTACAGCACCGCGGCCTGCACGTCGGCGAAAAAAGGCAGGCCCGAAAACACATACGGATTCCAGAACGGAAAAATTCCCTGCTTGAGCGAGACCGCCGCGAACAGGCGGTACACGAAGTTTTGTTCGAGAAAATCGTTCCAGAGAAAGCCTTTTCCGGCCAGAATTGGCCAGTAAAATATGGCCGTGAGGATTACGAGGATTCCCGCCGGCACATAGGTTTTCCATCGGGCGGCGTCGGGGCCGATTACTTCTCCCTTAGGGGCGTTTCTTGCCGCGGATTTTTTTTTCGAGGATTCCATCACGGCATTCCGTTCACTCTTTGGATTCGGTATGAGTCGCGGCCGGTTCTTTTGCCGCAGCCACGTCTTTCTTTTTCGAAAATACCCAGAAATGCCCCAGCACGAAATTAACCACGGTGCCGACGCCGATTCCTATCAGATTCGAAATATGATAATTGGGCACGCCCGCGACGTGATACTCGACACGAAGAACCTCGGTAAGAAGGATCAGAAGCCCCCAGTTGACCACAAGCGCCGTGAACCCGGACGACAGGTGGTATTTGAAAAGCATGTAGGCGAACGAGCGCTTGCTGCCGGTTTTCCTGTCGCGCCACGTCCAGAAGTAGTTCCAGAGGAAATTGTTGACGATTGCGCATTCGATGGCCGCGAGGCTCGCCACGCGGTAGTCGAGCTTGGCGAGCGCGGTAAAAGCGTGCAACAGGCCCACGTTGACCGCCACCCCGCTGCCGCCCACGATGCTGAACTTGAGAAACCTGGCCGCCGGCGAAGCCGACGCGGCTGTGGATGCGCTCACGGCAGGAAATTCCTTCTATGGCGAAGCCCCGTGTGGGGGGCGAAGAAAACGTAACAAAGAAGTTCGGCCTTGCGCCGTGCGGCACGCGGGCTGCGGTGCCGGCTGCGAGAAAAGATACTATGTGCCGGCCGGACGGCAAAACCCTTGCGTCGGCGGGAAAACGCGACGGCGGGATTTATTTTAAAGGCGACATTGCGGGAAACGGTCGGCGGGCGCCGAGGCCGAGCAAACCGCGCGACCGCCGGCACAAGAGGCATTCGTTCTCATGCGTACCAGCACCTTTCTCCGTTGCGCGCTCCTGGTTCTGGTGGTGGGGAACCCGTCCGGCGCGGATACCGCCGGCGTTCAACGGTCGTGCGCCGGGGAAGGCGAATGGTGCAGGCTCGACCGGGAAAACCCCTGCCCTTCCCCGTTCCCCAAATCCTTGGTGGACTCCCTGCTGGCGCGCAAGCGATTCACGTTTGCCTCCGGGCTCCGTACCATCGACAGCGTTCCGCTCGTGATGGGTGAAAAATTCGTCTACGACGTGGGCTGGGGGCCGCTGAGCGCCGGCTACATCATCTTCGAAACCTCACTCGACCCCGCGACCGGCCGCCTCGTCGTCACGGGGAGAGGATTGACAAATGCATTTTTCAGCGCGTTCTACAAGGTGCGCGACATGATACGCACCACCATGGATTCAAAGGGCATATATCCCTTCTTCTTCGAAGAGCACCTGCGCGAGGGACGGTACAAAGACGACCGATGGTCGCTGTTCGACCAGGCGGCGCGCCGGACCTACGCCAAAAGCAACGACACCTCCTACGTGGAATGCCCGCCCTTTATACAAAACTATTTTTCCCTGCTGATTTACCTGCGCGCCATGTCCTTCGCGCCGGGCGATTCGTTCGCCGTGGACTGTTTTATACATAAGCAAACCTTCCATATCGTCTCGCATTGCACCGAGCGCAAACCCGTGGCGGTTGCGGCGGGAACGTTCAACTGCGTGCTGGTGAAGCCCGTGCTCGTGGGCCGGGGGCGGGTGTTTACCAAACGGGACGAAATCAAACTCTGGCTCACCGACGACGCGTACCGGATGCCCGTGGAGGCGACCGCGAGAATCCGGGTGGGAACGATAACGGCGAAGCTCATCTGGTACGAACGAAAGGAGCGGCGCAATTGACGGAGACGATTCTTCATATCGACACATCCCTGTTTCTCTTTTTCAACCACGCCATCGCCAATCCGGCGTTCGACGCCTTTTTCGTGACGGTCACCAACGGACGTTTCTGGATACTGCCCGGAATCGCTGCGGCGCTGGCTTTCCTTTATTTCAAGCGTCGCGCGGCGCTCGTGGTCCTGGCGCTCTCACTCGTCACCGTCTCCATCTCCGATCCGGTGTGTAACAGGGTCGTCAAACCGCAGTTCCACCGCCTCCGACCGTGCGACGAACGCGTGTCGATGCCGGACGGAAGATTTCTCATCGGCAGGAAAACGTCGGACTCCTTTCCTTCTTCCCACGCGGCCAACATGTTCGCCCAGGCGATGCTGCTTTCGCTTTTGTATAGGAGAAAGCGGGCGTGGATCACGGCTTTCGCTTTCGCGGCGGTGATTGCGTTTTCGAGAATATACGTGGGCGTCCATTATCCGCTTGATGTTCTGGGAGGAGCGGTGCTGGGGGTCATTGTCGGGACCGGAGTGTACGGCGGATATTATGCGGTGATGAAGAAGTGGGACCCGGCGGTATTACGATTATAATTTTCCAGGCGTTCCTTCATGAAGAAAGTTACATGGTTGCAAAGTGACAAAGTGTAATGACTTCCCCCCAACGAACGCTTCGTGGTGCCCCCGCAGCGAAGTTACTGGCTTGCCACCATACTGTCTTGGGGGCTACCCACGAGGGGGTAGCGCAGGACCGGCGCGGAACGAGAGACACAGTGATGGTATAAGCGCCGGACCGGAGCGAGGGGGAGACCTCCCCCCCACGTGAAGATCACTTATTAATAGATTTTATGCCACTTCCAGCTCCGCCTGTGCATCTACAACGCCCCTATTAACAAGACCGAGCGACTCGTGCATCCTGTCGGCGATGAACGGGTCGGGGATGGCGTCCCTTAGCGTCCGCAGCAGTTGCACCGTCATCCTCAGCACGCGCACCAAATCGCCCTCGGGCACGCCGAACGACTCGAGCTCCGACAGCGTGCAGCCGCTCGCCCAGGCGAACACCGGCGCGGCGAGCGAAAAATCGAGCTCGCGCACCGGCGCGGCGATGCGGTGGCGTATCTCCCGCGCCCGGAGCTTGTGAATCACGCTTTCGGCGTGAAATCGCATCTTGACGTCGGACACCGGCCGCGCGTTGCGCGAACGGGACTCCTCGGTGATGAGCGCCGCTATCACCACGGGGAGCTGCGCCGCCGAGCATTCGTCGAAGCTGCGCGAGTAGTACAGCTCCGCGGCCTGAATCTCGTAGCCGTTCACGGCCATGGCGAGCCTGCCCTTGTCGGTGAGGGTGGTGCCGGACAGGAACCCGGCCGCCTGCAGGAACCCGATGCGGTTGACTATCTGTTCCTCCTCCTGGCGGTAGGAATGGGTGAAGGCGAACTGGCCCTTGCGGAAATTGCGAAGGCTCCTGCGGAAAATGTCGAACGAACTCTCGCCGAACTGGCTGTACAGCGAAAGGATGGTCGAATAGGAGGCGAAAAACCTGCTCGAAATGATTTCATTTTTGCCCGACCACAGCCGCTCCACCTCGCGGGGATCGGTGGCCTCCGGAACGATCTGCGCGTACACGTAGCCAACCGTGTCCATGCCGCGGCGGCCGGCGCGGCCGGCGATCTGGTTGTATTGACGCGTCATGAGGTAGCTGAAATCCACGCCGTCGAACTTTTCCAAGGCGTCGAATATCACGGTGCTTGCGGGCATGTTGACGCCGAGCGCAAAGGTCTCGGTGCAGAACAGGAGCTTTATAAGCCCGGCCGAAAAAAGCCGCTCCACGATCTCCTTGGCGGCCGGCAATATGCCGGCGTGGTGATAGGCGACGCCGGTCTCCCACAGCGCCCGCATGGCCTGCAGGCGGTCGTACGCTCCGAGATGGTACTGCTCCACGAGATCGTCCACCATCACCCGGACGCGGGAGTGCTCCTCGCGGGAGAGGAGCCTCAGCCACGAGTGCATGTGCGCGTTGCGCTCGCAGGCGTGGCGGTTGAAGCAGAAATAGAGGATGGGATAATGCCCGGTTTCCAGAACGTGCTTCACGATGCTGCGGGCGAAAGGCTTCTTCCGGAGGAACGCCCTGCGCCGGTCCGGGTTTTTGACGTACAAGCCCGCCAGCTGCTTGAGGGTCATCACCTTGAACTTCGGGTTGTACAGGAAATGCTTGAGCGGCACCGGCCTGTGCGTCTCCTCGATGATGGACACGTGCGACCCGCGCACCGCCTCCATCCACTGGGCGAGCTCGCGCAGGTTGGGGACCGTGGCGGAAAGGCACATGAACCGGATGTGGCGCGGCGCGAGGATGATGCTCTCCTCCCACACGGTACCGCGTTCCGGATCGTCAAGATAGTGTATCTCGTCGAAGACGGCGTAGTGTACGTCGGAGAGGCGCGGCGAGTTTTCGAGGATGAGGTTGCGGAAAATCTCGGTGGTCATGATGAGGATGCGGCCCTCGGGGTTGATGGTGACGTCCCCGGTATGTATCCCCACCACGGCGTCGCCGAAGCGCTTGCGGAAGTCGCGGAATTTCTGGTTCGAAAGCGCCTTGATGGGAGCCGTGTACACCACCCGCCTACCGAGGCTCATGGAGGCCTCGGCCGCGTACTCGGCGATGAGGGTCTTGCCGCACCCGGTGGGCGCCGCCACGATGAGGGACTTGCCTTCGTCGATGGCGCGTACGGCTTTTTCCTGGAACGAGTCGAGGGCGAAACCGAGATAATTCACAGCGGGTCCCGGAATGTGGAGTGTACGGGCATGGACCGGTAAAAATAGTTCACCTCATGAGCCGGCGACAACATCGCCCGCCCCGCCGACCAGGCACCGGCCGTAGGCCTCCCGCACGGCGCGCTCGAACCGCTCCCTGCCGTAACGGCTTTCGACGACTTCCCTGCCGCGCTCGCCCATGGCGCCGCGCAGGCCGGGATCGCGCATGAGACGAAGAAGGGCGGACGCGATTTCGGCCCGGTCCCATCCGACAAGCAGTCCCGCGCGTTCGCCGCCGAACAGTTCCCTGCTCGACGGTATGTCGCAGGCGATAACGGGCTTGCCCTGCGCCCACGCCTCGAGGTACACCAGCCCGAACGTCTCGCTTCTCGACGGCATGCAGAAAACATCGCATTCGGCCACGGGCGAGCAGTCGGTCGCCGGAAGGGTGAGAATCCGTTTTTCGCGGTCGACGCTTTCCTCGAACCCGTTTCCTACGAACGCAAGCCACCAGTCGCGTTCCGCCGTGCAGACGTCGTCCCACGCCTCTCGAAGCAGGCGCCACCCTTTGTATTCCTCCTTGCGTCCGTAAAACAAAACGAGCGGGCCCCGTATCCCAAACCGTTCCCTCAACGCGAAACGCCGCCCCGCCTCCGGATACCCGCCCACCGCCGCGAGGCGCCCCGCCGGGACGCCAGCACGCTCGAACCACGCCTTTTCGTACTCGCACGCGGTAAGAACGGCGTCGGCCTTTGCGTAGAGCCGCACGTTGAAGGCGTCGTCCCCCCACGCCCCCGGATGGACGAACGGCGTGATGACGAAGGGAATTTTCCGCCGGGCCGCGGCCTCGCGGCCGAGCGCGGCGAGAAAACCGCCCTCGAAGGAATGCACGAGCAGCGCGTTTTTGCACAGCGCATCGACCTTGCCCCCACACGCGAGCTTCACCGGGGGATACAACAGGCTCCGGAAGCGACCGCCGCCCCCGTTGGCGATCCGCCCCACGTTCATCAGGAGGAGCGGAAGCATGGCGAGGCGGCCCCAAGCGGAAGGCGACAGCGGCGACACGAGGTTGCCGCTGGGGTCGCAAAACGGTTTCCCGGCCGGGGCAAGTGGATACATTCGGGCGTGCGTCAGGCCGTGCCCGTCGCGCCACGCGTTCGCCAGAACGACAACATCGCCCATTCCGCGCACCGCGGCCGCGGTCTGGCGCATGTAGGTCTCAACGCCGCCGTGCGCGGGCCAGTACCGCTTGCCGAGGAAAAGGATGACGGGTTTTGACATTTCGGGACTCCCGCGGCCCATGCAGGGTTCAAGAAAAATCACCACGGAGACACAGAGAGCACGGAAAAAACAGGGAATCGAGAATTAAAACTCAATCGTATTTTTGCAATTAATCATTTCTTCTCTGTGTCCTCTGCGCCTCTGTGGTGAGTCTTTTTTTGGTCACTTTTTATTTCCGGCGTTTCCCGCGCCGGCCCGGCCACGCGCACGTCGCCTGCGCGCTCGGTGACGCCTTCCGCGTCGAACAGGGCAAACAGCATCAGGCAAATCTTGCGGTTGCCGGAAACCAGATCGCGGAACCGGGCGACCGTGATTCCTTCGGGACGGCGCGAAAGCTCCGCGCGAAGCGCGTCGCGGCACCTGTCGACCACCGAAGCGTGCAGGTGCGTCCCCTCCACCGCGTGCAGCACGCCCGCGTCGGTCATGAACCTGAGCAGATGGGAAAGCCTTTTCTCGTCGATGCCGGCACGCTTGGCGCGAGCCGCGAGGTCGGCGGGCACGGGCGCCTGCATGCCGCAGTGAAGGATGTAGTCCTCCACCACCCGGCACTGGGCGCGTTCCTCGGCGGTGAGGTTCACCGAATGGCCCGGGAGGGCATAGGTGCGGCCCGCGCGCCGGAGCGCGCCGTTTGCCGCCAGGCGTTCCAGCACCAGGAGGCACAGCGTCCTTCCGTCCTCGCCCCGTCCGGCGCCAAGTATCCCCTGCATTTCCTCCACGGTACGCCCCGTCTCGACAAGCGGATTGGCCGCGTGGAACGCGGCGATGTTTTTTTTCGCCCCGGCGGCGAGATCGTCGAACCGCTCGGGCGCGACGTAGAAGCGCTTTTCGCCCGCGTCAAGCACGACCATCCCGCCGGGGAAGTCGCTTGCGTCTATGGCGTCGATGTCTGCCGGCGACACGTTGAGCGCCCCGGCAAGAGCCCCGCGTTCAATCCCCGCCGGGTGTTTGGCGGTCTCGGCGGCCGCGAGCACGGCCAGGCTTCCGCCGGAAAGCCCGCGGAGCCGGTCCACGAGGCCGGGCGGACGCTTCCTGTGATGAAGCGGGTGCGGATCGATGATCGTTCCGCCGCCGATGGTGACGTCGCCCGAGCTCGCGCGCAGCACGAACGCGTCCTTCGCCTGGGCGACGCAGGGGGACGGCAGGTGAATCTGGGCCAGGCCCCGCCCGCCGGGAAGGAGGCTGTTTGCGTCCATGAGATGGACGCGCACCTGGGCCTCAAAGGTCCCCATGATGAGCGTCGCCTGGGACCAAACGGAAAGCGGTTTTGTTTCGGGGAAAAGCCGGATCGCGGCGTCGAACAGGGTCGATCCCGACAGCCAACGGTCGGCCACGAGCATCCCGCGCCTGAATTCCTCCCTGGAAAGCCCGGCCAGGTTGAGCGAGGCCCGGTCGCCGGCCGTCACCTCGTTCGTTTCCGCGCCGTACCGTTCCATGCGGCGCAC
>JGI20214J51650_10001092_pt1 | contig 17153 bp, 14 predicted proteins | sample WetSurMetagenome_FD_51650 | JGI IMG/M metagenome (IMG submission 51650) | reverse complement strand
ATCGGGCTTGTCGACATGTATGGTATCCCGGCACAGCAGGTGCAGCAAATCCGCAGGAATCTCCGCGGCATTGCCGTTATAAAGGTGACCAGGAACACGCTGATCAAGCATGCATTCGAAGAGATTGGCGGCGATATGAAAGGACTCACCAAATACGTGTCCGGTCATTCGGCGCTGATCTTCACCAACGACAATCCTTTCAAGCTCTTCAAGCAGCTGGAAAAGACCAAGACGAAGATGGCAGCCAAGCCCGGCGAAAAAGCACCGGAGGATATTGTCATCGAGAAAGGTCCGACCAGTTTCAAGCCGGGCCCGATTGTCGGCGAACTCCAGCAGGCCGGTATTCCCGCAGCAATCGAAGGCGGGAAAGTCAAGATCCGGGAGACCAAGACCGTTGTCAAGAAAGGTGGGGTCATTTCGGCAAAACTTGCTACCATCCTGGCAAAGCTCGATATCAAGCCTATGGATGTCGGACTTGCGCTGCAGGTTGCTTATCATGACGGGGATATCTTTGAGCCATCCGTGCTCGCTGTTGACGAGACCGTTATCCTGGAACAGATCCAGCTTGCGGGTTTACAGGCTTTCAACCTGTCCGTGAATGCAGCGATCCCGACAAAAGATACAATGGGTGCGATCCTTACAAAATCTGTCAGGGATGCACGAGGGCTTGCTGTTGAAGCAGCGATCTATGAAAAAGACGTTGTCGATGCGATTATTGGTAAAGCGTACAGAGAAAGCCAGGCCGTCAAGAGCCTGGTTAAATAATTATCAGATATTGTGGTGAACAAAATGGAGTATATCTATGCAGCACTTCTCCTGCACAAGGCAGGCAAGAAGGTCGATGAGAATGGCGTAAAGGCAGTCCTTACCGCCGCAGGTGTAAAAGCAGACGAATCCCGTGTAAAGGCACTCATTGCAGCCCTTGATGGCGTGAACATCGATGATGCAATCAGCAAGGCCGCTGTAGCACCTGTTGCAGCCGCAGCCGCAGCTCCCGCAGCCGCAGGCAAGGCAGCACAGGCAGCAAAGGAAGAGGCACCGGAAGAGCACAAGAAAGAAGACGAAGAGAGTGGCATGGCGGGGCTTGGTGCCCTGTTCGGATAATTCTCTTTTTTATCTTCTTTGCCGGATTTTCAACAGTTCTGATTTTTATATCCCTTCACTGTGTGTTATTGTTGGGTATTGTAAGAGAAACCAGAAGTTTTCTCTGAAAAAGGGATATTTTGGATCCTCTAAAGCGAAAATTTATCTTTTTACATTTCGAAGAATACCGTATCCGACACCCCGCTGCGGTTTTTGTGATCAAAAGGCGAAATTTTTCTGCCGAGCCACTTTTTTCAAGACACTGAAGCGAGGATTCCTGCACCTGATCTATTCTCATAGTTTTCTGGTGAACCCGATTCGTTCCTGCACGTTTTCTAAAGAGCCATAATTAAACACAAATTATAAAACCAGATGTAATGAACAGACACATGAAAGGAAGGAGAATATGGACTGGCTCACAACGCTTTTAATACTGTTTATTATCATCGCTGTTATATTTGTGATTCTTGGATTTATCGGAAGGATAGCATGGNCAATTGTGAAGTGGATTATTATTATCCTGGTTATCCTCGTGTTAATTTCCCTGATTATTGGAAGACCCCTGATATAACGTTTCTTGAAAAAATCTATGATGAACGGGTAACAAGAAGAAGCGAAAAAAAGTGAGCAGAAACAGAGTTGTTGCTACTACATCCTGCCGCTGACGGTCAATGCACTTTTGATGGCCGCTTCCCATTTCTCTGCGTTTGCAACAAAGAACATTGTCGGCTCAACACTACCATCAAACTGGATCCGGAGCTGTTTTCCTCCGGGAGCTGAAACCTCTTTTATAGATCCCAGTGCTTTATCGAGTTTGATCTCTGTAGTTTTTGACAGGAACCCCCCGGTTTTTATATCGAGAAGGATCCTGATATTGGTCATGTAGAGTATTCCCTTGCCAAAAAAGTCTGATTTGGCATCATCCTGCATGATAATCTTTTCATCCGGAAGTAATTCCATTACATTTTCACCAAACTATACTCATGTCCGGGTGGCTGATAAATATGTCGCGCTTTCACTCCATTGCATGGGGAGAATATTACCGGAATTGCAGACGATATTAAAGGATTTGATATCAGGGAGTTCCGCATACCTTGTGGAATCGGTTATATTGGTATTCCGATGTAAATGTTGTGTTTAACTGCAACGATCTTTACCCGTACCTGTCCGGACTCTTTCGGGCAGTTGTATACGGACACTACCCGGTCGCGGGCAACGCCAAGCATCTCCCCATGTATCCACCCCGGTGCACGTATCCCGACTGTTACTTTCTCCCCTTTGGAGAAGACCAGGGGGATAAATGGTCGTCGAACCATGCCGAAGTCTCTCACGGAGTCGAGTTTGAGTTTAATCCCACACTCCTTTTCCCATGGGCGGATGCTCTGGTTGTAAAACTGCCACCAGCTCTGGGCTTTCACTCCTTTTGGCGATCTGCCGTACCGGTAATGCTCAAACTTCTGGATGCCGAGTGGCGGGAAATGTTTGCCGGCACCTATCTCCTGTGCAAAGCGGATCAGTTTTGGGATCTCTGCGTCGTTGATTCCCGGTACATACACCGGTGCAATGAGCAGATCGATTGTGCTCCTGGCAACGGCTTTTGCTGAATCAGTGACAGCATTGATATCAAACCAGTCTACACCTGCAAGCAGTGTCGCGAGTTTCGGGTCGAGAGCATGGATCGAGAGGTTGATCCGGTCAAGTCCTGCCTTTTCAAGTGCCGCGATCTTTTCCGTTGTGAGCAGGGTGCCATTCGTCTGGAGGGAGACTATGTTAACCTCCTCAATCTGCCTGAGCGATGCGATGAATTCTGGCAGATACCGGTACATCACCGGCTCACCCGGTGAATCTATATGGCATTCTACACCAGGTCCCTTGAACTGTGCTATCTCTTCTACCGCTTCTGCCAGGTATTCCATCTCGACTTCATAGCTGGTGGCACGTGTGGTCGATAAAGGTCCGGCATCCACTGAACAAAAGGGGCAGTTCAGGTTGCAGCCGCAACTCGGGCGTACCTGCAAAAGACTGGTACCTCGATCTATAACACCAAAGTAGAGCGACCCGACAAGGGGTATTTCGGATTTGCGGGTAATTCTGAAGTGCGTCATGAAAACAGGATACTTTCAGACTGCGGACTTGTTTTAACGTTCTTTTATCCAGAAGCCTTTCCATTCTCCCCGGGTGAACAGGGGAGGCGGATGAGTTATCCGGGCAAATACAAATTCAAAAGTTTCCTGATCTATGCGGTATTGTGATGTCTCTGCAGTGCACTGCACAAATGCATTATACATCTCTTCACGCGAGATGTGCCCGGCAGGATCGGCGATTAGCCGCTCCTGGAAAAAACTCCAGATCCTGTCGGATTCCCGGTCTTCTTCATCCTGAGGTTTTACTATTTCCTGTTTAATACCTTCTGCTGCTTCCTGTTTTTCCGAGACGTGCAGAAGATCATAATAAAAATCCTGCACGGTTGCAAGTCCCTGTCGGAGGTCATTCAGCTCCAGTTCGAGTTTTTTGATCTTCGTTTCCCGGGCGATGATCTGGTCAGACAAATCCATGGCAGTGGTTTCCTTTTTTATGTTTTATCCTGATAAAGTGCTCGTTCTTTTTTTCCCCGGCCAACAATTTTCCGTCATTTTTGTTCCCGTAATCTCCCCGCATATACGCACTGCCCGAACGAGACACAACCATCTCCGAGTGGATAATCCGGATTGATGATGCATTCACAGGAATGTGATATCAGCTCTTCGCGGATGGTTTCCCGGATTGCATGGTTATAGGCAACACCCCCGCTCAGGGCGATCTTTTTTATTCCTTCATGGTCAGACGCATGAATAGCGAGATGTGCGATGCCCCGGGCAAGGTTATACTGGAAGGAAGCGGCAATATTACGGATTACGTTCATATCCCCTTCCCGCCCTTCCATCATCCGCCCAAACGCAGTCTTTATGAGAGTACGGCTTGAAAGCATCTCGCGGCCGTTCAGCGTGGTAAAACAGAGATCCCACTCTTCTGTATTCCCCCCTGCTGCCGTGGCTTCAAGTTTCATGGCAGGTTCCCCGTCATAGGTACGTTTTCGGCAGATGCCCAGCAGAGCAGCAGCAGCATCGAGAACCCGTCCCGTACTGGTGGTGCTCACAACATTGAAATTACGCTCTACCTGTTTTTGGAGTACACCCAGCTCTACCCCAGACCAGCCGCGAGCGCCGAGGAGTGACAGGATGGTGTCCTCGGGCAGAATTCCATAGAGCATCCGTTCGGGAAACCGGGTAGCAAGATCTCCTCCCGGCATGGCAGAGGGTTCCAGGTGAGCAACGCGCCGGAGATCCGGGACCTGCCCGGAAAAGATCTCGCCTCCCCAGACCGACCCGTCATCACCATACCCGACCCCATCGATCGCAATACCGATGCAGGGTTCGGTGGTTGTTGCTGCTATATGTGCCCGGTGATGTTGTACCGGGACGAGTTCAAGCCCCTGGTCCGAGGCAATCTCGCGGGCGAACCGCGTGGAAAGGAACTGGGGGTGTAGATCATGGGCAACCAGATCAAATTTAGCCCCAAGGAGTCGCTGAAGGTTCCTGACGGTATCCTGCAGGTATTCCAGAGTTGGTGGATTCCGAACATTTCCAACATGGGGGGAAGTGACCGAAAAACCGTTTTTGTATACTGTTGCATTCGCATTCAGTTCCGGGCCAACCCCGAGGATGCAATACTTTCCAAGATCTATTGGTGTCCGTTTCGGAGCAATCCCCCGGGAAAGCCGGATAATGTAATCATCCCTGATCACCGAATCATCACAACGGTTCAGGATCTTCCGGTTATGGGTGAGGAAGAAGTCTGCATCCCGGTTAAGTTTTGCCATAGCCTGATCAATTTCCGTGATCATTGGGTAGCCGGGCATGTTGGCACTGGTCATGATGAGCAGCGGGTGTTTCAGGCAGGAAAAGAGCAGGTGGTGAAGTCCTGTATAGGGCAGCATGCAGCCAATGGTGTGGAGATTGCTGATTGCTGCATGGGCGGTCGGATCACGTTTTTTTACGATAACAATCGGATGAACGGGGCTTTCCATGCACAGTCTCTCCTTTCGGGAGATTGTTGCGAGCCTCTCGATATAATCCGGGCGTACCATGACGGCAAATGGCTGTTCGATCCTTCCGAGACGGCGTTTTAATTCATCAGCAGATTCTTCGATGCATGCAAGGTGAAAACCCCCCACACCCCGAATTGCAAGAATTCGTCCGGCATCGAGAAGTTCTGCTGCCTCCCGGATCGGGTCCAGTCCTCCCGCCTTGTTTCCGAGGGTATCGGACAGAACAATTTCCGGGCCGCAGGCATGGCAGGCTATTGTCTGTGCATGATGGCGCCGGCAGCCGGAATCGATGTATTCCTGTCCACAGGCCGGACACGGGGGGAACTCTGCCATGGATGTCCGTTCACGGTCATACGGAGTCTCTCTGATAATACTATACCGGGGTCCGCAGTTCACACAGGAAGTAGCCCAGTAATTATCGTATCTCCCGTTTTTCTGGAAAATATCGCTAATACACTCATCGCAGATTGCGACATCGGGAGGGATCATGCCGGTCAGCGAACCGGTACCACTGGGTAGTATATGAAACCCTTCAGGGATTTCCTGTCGGACAGCGATTACGTCAATAGAATCGATCCGGGAGAGGGGGGGACCATGGGAGACTGCAGCGAGAAACGCTTCAAACCGTTCGCCGCGTGCAAAAATCTCTACCTCACTGCCGAGATTTTTGACCGTTCCGGCGATTCCCAGGGCATGTGCCTGCGCATAGACAAACGGGCGAAACCCGACACCCTGGACAATTCCGCGAACCGTGATTTTACCCGTTTTTTGCATGGATGTGCCGCAAAAATTTATTGATTCAGGGAACCATATAATTATAGGGTTTTTACTGTGCCGGGCCATATTCGAATTGTAAACGATCCCGTTGAGCTTGTTCCTCTCCTGATGACGTTCAACGACCCGTCTTTTAAGAAGGTCTATGAACTATTGAACAAATCATGGATGACTGAGGACGAGATCAGGGGTCACGTCAATAATGATAGTATTCCGCTCTGTCTCCAGATATTAAAGAAGGGAAACCTTGTGGAGGAACAGTGGCGGATGCCAAAACCCGGCGCCAAACCACAAAAAGAGTTCCGTGCAACGTATAACAAATTCCGGGCGAATTTTCAGTGCAACCTTTCGGATCTCTCCGATATTCTGTACATCTCGCTTTCCAATGATGAGAATCTCCGTCAGGTTGTCGAGAATATAGAAGAAGAACTTGGCAAGGGTAACAGCTCCATCAACGATCTCTCCCGGAAGTTTAATGTGAGTCCCATCTTTATCAAAGGGCTGGCCAAAAGGATCATTCACATGGATGTCAAGGGACAGGGACTGGTGCTTCTTGACACTGGGCGCTAAGGATCCTCTTTATTCTATTTTACGAAGTAAACGCGAGGTTTCGCGACTGCAGATTCTTGTCGAAATTGCAGAACATCAGCCTGCAGTCCGCCAGCAGGAGATTGCCGAAAAGCTCGGCGTAACCCCTCAGGCGATTTCAGAGTATATCCGTGAACTTGTAGATGAAGGGAAGGTCTCTGCAAGCGGCAGGGGAAACTATGAGGTGACCCGGGCGGGTGTCGAATGGGTGCTTGAAAATGCAGAGTCGCTTGAATCATATGCCCGTCACATCAGGCGCGATATTATCCAGCAGGTCTCGGTCTGGACCGCCATTGCTTCAGAAGACGTATCAAAGGGAGAACTGGTTGGCGTATTCATGAAAGACGGATTCCTGTATGCCGGAAAAAACCCCCTTGCGGCGACCGGAACGATCGTTGCGGATGCAAAAAAGGACGATGATGTGGGTGTTGCACGCCTGAACGGGATCATCGATCACAAGGAAGGGATGGTTCATGTCTGTAAGGTCCCGCGAATCCTGCATGGGGGTTCGCGGAAGGTACGGCGGGACAAGCTGCTGGAAGTCATCAGCGGGGCAGGCATAGTCGCGGCAGTGGGTCTTGAAGCCTATATAGCCCTCACAAAAGCGGGGAGGAAACCCGACATGTTTTTTGGTGCCAGGGAAGGTGTTATTGAGGCAGCTTTTCACGGGATTGATGGTGCAATCGTTATCGTTGACGAAGAGTTCACGGACTTTTTGAAGAGACTGGAGAGCGTGGAACTCGCGTATGTAATCCATGACCTGATCTCGCCATGAAGATCCTTGTCCAGCCCCAGAAAGGGGGCAGTTACAAACTTCTCTTTTATGATGGCAGGCATGTCCTGGNTGCCGGATTTGTCGAACTGACCGAGACACCCCGTGGACCCCGCCCTACAAAGTACCGCCTCAAATGGGGTGGGAAGAAAGAGTACCGCCATACGCCTTCAAAGGAGCTTATTGCCCGGCTCAGGGAGGCAGATGTCCGCCTTATCAAACCAGACCAGGAGTTCGAGGCATTTCTTGGAGATTTCCAGATAAAAACCGGTTTTGCTGAGGCCTGCCGCATGTGTCTGCTGGACGAGCGGTACACCCCGCTGACTGAGGAAAATTCGGTCACATTTGGCAAAGGGGAGAAGATCTGCTTAGCGTGCGGGAAGCGCGAGCTGCGGCGTGAAGTCTCCCATATTGGAAGACTGGGCCTGGAGGGGTATGCACATCTTGAGAGCCTGCTGATGACGTTCCGTAATCTCGACAGGGTTCTGGCTACGCTGCAGCCCGATAAGCTTACCATAAAGGCGGCCCTGTATGACCGGCTCGAACCGCACCCGGTTATGACAACAGCGGCGATCGGGGAACTGCCCCTGCCATGGCAGTTTCTGGAATCGAGCGGGGTTGCCCAGCTTATGCCTGCCCAGCAGCTTGCAGTTGAGGCAGGTCTCCTGCACGGTAAGGATTTGCTGGTGGTTGCTGCGACGGCAAGCGGCAAAACCTTCATCGGTGAGATGGCGGGGATCAAGAATTTTCTTGAAGGGCGGGGAAGGATGCTTTTCCTTGTTCCGCTGGTTGCGCTTGCCAACCAGAAATATGAACGGTTTACGGAAAGGTACGGTAAGTTTGCAAAAACCGGGCTGCTTACCGGTGTGAGCCGCCTCAACCTCCCCGAGACCCGGAAGATTGGGGACCGGAATCCTCAGTCCCCGATCATTGTCGGCACGTATGAAGGGGTGGACAATATGATCCGCTGCGGTCAGAAAATGGCCAATATTGCGACCGTGGTGATCGATGAAGTGCAGATGCTCGAGGATGCAGATCGCGGACACCGCCTCGATGGCATGATCGCACGGTTAAAATATCTCGCCCCTCAGGCACAGTTCCTGTACCTTTCCGCAACAATCGGGTCTCCAAAGACGCTGGCAAAAAAATTAAACTGCAGTCTCGTCCAATACTCGGAACGCCCGGTAGGACTGGAGCGATATCTTCTCTTTCTTGAACGGAAACAGAAAATTCCGACTATCAAGCAGATGACGACCGAGGAGTACAAGCATACATCGTCAAAGGGTTTTCGGGGACAGACCATCATCTTTACCAACGCCCGTGCCCGCTGCCATACCATTGCCGATGCTCTTGGGATGAGGGCTGCAGCATACCATGCGGGTCTTACATCCCAGGAGCGACGGGAGGTAGAGGCAAAGTTCCTCGGTGGGAAACTGATGGCAGTGGTCACGACGGCCGCGCTTGGCGCAGGGGTTGATTTTCCGGCATCGCAGGTGATCTTTGATGCGCTCGCGATGGGCAGGGACTGGCTTTCGGTGCAGGAATTCAACCAGATGGCGGGCAGGGCGGGAAGACCAGATTTCCATGACCTCGGGCGGGTAGTGCTTCTTGCCGAGCCGGGAGGTACCTATTCACGGGAGAACCCGTTTACCGAAGAAGAAGTTGCAATCGGCCTCCTGAAAGGTGAAATGGAGGAGGTTGCCCCAGAGCATGATTTCGAGAAAAGCTCTGAAGAGTACGTGGCAAACGCAGTGGCCTGCAATGGTGAGGAAGCTGATCTCAACCGGATCAACGGCATGATGGTCGGCAGTATGGAACCGGTTCTCCCTGAACTGATTGCCCACCGGCTGGTTGAGGAACGGGACACCCGGCTTGTCATGACCCCGCTCGCAAAGGTGATGGCGGAGCATTTCATTGGTATGGAACGGCTCCTTGAGATCATCAGGCTGACAAAATTCATGGATGATCCTATCGACGTGATCGCGGAACTGGAGAGTGAGGATGTGCATAAAGAGAAGAAGGCAGAGGGAAAAAAGATCACGGCAAAGAATCACGCCCCCCATGGGCAAAAACGGCGTTGAATCATTTTTTCAAATAAAAAATCTTTCGGGAGTTAGTTCAGATGAACCCATTCGTTCTCATTCCTCGTCATCTTATCAGGTACCGGTCAAGCCAGAGAGTTGCATGGGCGACGGTAATGCTCACGTAGTGATCCTGATCATAGAGCTCGATATGGTTATGGGTCTGGATCCAGACGAGTTCCTTGGGTCCAAGCGCTTCATCGTACGCCTGCTGGGCATACTCCGGCAGGAGGAAGAGGTCTTTTGTCCCATGGATGATCTGGAGAGTGCCGGGGCGATAAGCGGGACGTGAACGATCGCATTGTACCTGAAGAAGTCTTCGGGCGATGCGACAGTCATCTTCTCCGACCATGTCAGGGCATCCGATTTGTGGGTGCGGTTGTAATAGCTGTACGCCTCCGGGATCCTCGGAAAATCCCTGAGCAATAGCGGTGACGTACTGGACTTTTCCGGTCCGGTACTGCCCCTTATAACCGTGTTGATTTTTGCTGAGTACGCGGCGAATACCTCGAATCCCGTGAACTGCTGGAACGATTCGCCGACATTAAATCCACCCGCAATACTGGTGACAGACCCCGACAGCCGCAATATTGTCCGGATCTACATCTACACGTATCATCATGTACCGGGCAGCATTCACGTGGTCCTCTATAATCCGGGTCGGATCATGGTAGCCCCGAAGCTCGTTCTCGCTCTCGCCATAGCTCCGCACGTCAAAGGTGAGCACAGTATGCCCGGCATTCGCAAAACGTTCTGCAAAGTGTGGGGAAGGTTTGTTCAATGACGCTGCTGAACGGACCGCACCTAAAATAGAAGGTGAACGATGTTATTTGGCCTACCATGGCGGATATAGAGATGGCCTGCGAGCGTGTGCCTGTCACTCCTGAACTTCACGGATTCGGCGCTTCGGATCGACCTTGAGAAGGAGCGCCGGCTCAGCAGGCAGGTAATAATTGTCATCCACCGGTTCAGGTGCTGCTGCCATTGTTGGACGGATACGGATGATATTGACTGGCTGAGGTGCTGGTGCCATCGGGTATCAGACTACATGATCCCAATGCTGAAATTAATAGGTTTTCCGGAATGGTATTACCTGAAATCCTGGCGATCAATGGCGTGAATTTAACAGGTATCAGGTATTATTCAACCAATATTTTTTGTTGGGATCCACCGTTTTGCCAACAACCACAGCTTGCTATGCGCTATTCAATTTGTCCTTTTCCAGAATCCTTATTACGTAAGATAAAAGAGATTTTTGCTATTTATTTTATAAAATTCTAATTTAAATCAAATTAATCAAATTAGAAAAATTAATATATTATAGTTGTATACTAATTTTTAATAGTTTTTTAACGGGGATTGTTATGCACTACTGGCATTTTATTATAACCGGCATGCTTCTTCTCGCACTTGTTATGACAGGTGGTTGTGCAGGTCTTTTTATGGGAGACCTGAAAACGGAAATTCGAGACACCTCTTCTCTAGCGATACCTCTTCCCGTTTCCAGCGTTCTTTCGGTTCTCCTCGGCCAGAACAGTACTGAAGTGGCATCGGCACAATTTCTGACAGAAGAGAAGGCAGATCCCGTTCCGGGAACACATCCTGGGGAGAGCTCAGCATTCAGGGTAAAACCGGCATTGACTGATTTCCCGGGAACGGGACCCTCCCAGCCATCCGAAGAACCCATGGTCTCATCTCTTTCCGGGTCGGGAGCTACGGGAATTCCGAAAGGAGGGATTGCGTCCTGTAACCCTGTCGCTGGGGCAAATATTGTGGTTACACGTGTGGGAATTTCCAATAAAACACATATTGCCGATAGCGTAACCGAAGAAAATGGAGATTTCTCTTTTGAACTGCCCGCTTCACCTGATGACTTCCCCATCAACCAGTATATTCTTAATTTTGAAATTTCAGCGCCCAGGTACACACTGCCGGCAGTGTCTTCGACGGTCGTTACCGATATGGTAAATGCCTCGGATGGCCCACAGTACACATTCAATGTGTGTTTACAACAGCCAAGCGAGCCAAATGCCATAGCTTTCACCCGCGGGGGTATTGCNGTCATTGGAAAATTAAGATCATAACCGGCTTTTTCTGTTGTTGATTTTTTTAGTTAGCAAAAATTTTTAAGGAATTTTTGAACTGACTCTTGGGAGCCGCCTCTGCATTTTGGTAATTACTATATACTAATATATGGAAGTATTCTTCCAGCATCAAAGTGAAATCTTGTTGGATATTTATTAATCTGCCCAGATTATCATGACAACATGTTGCAGTAAAACGTGAGCCTTACTCTGCCGGAAGAGTGAAAAAACATGATGGAGATTGTCCATTGACATCCGAAACTCTTGGCTCAATGATCCGAAAGCAGGTGAGACCCGCATTTATTGTCTTTTTGCTTATCACTCTTATTACCGGAATCCTTTACCCGCTTGTCATAACCGGAATTGCACAGGCAGTCTTCCCGGTCCAGGCAAACGGGAACCTTATCATACGTGACGGCAAGGCAGTCGGATCGGCCCTTATCGGCCAGCCTTTCACATCACCGGGATACTTCTGGGGCCGTCTCTCTGTAACAAGTATCGTGCCCTATAATTCCGATGTTTCCTCGGGTTCGAATCTCGGCCCGACCAACCAGGCTCTCATAGATGAAGTAAAAACCCGGGTTGATGCCCTCCATACAACAGATCCAGGCAATACCCGAGAGATTCCCGTCGATCTCGTCACCTCATCAGGGAGCGGACTCGATCCTGATATCAGTATTGCTGCAGCGAATTACCAGGTACCCCGCATCGCAAGGGAGAGAAACCTGAGCGAGAGTGAGGTTATGGCACTTGTAGCAATGCAGACCCAAACCCAGCAGTTCGATCTATTGGGTGAACCAAAGGTGAATGTCCTGAAACTCAACCTCGCGTTGGACGACATGAGTTCACACCTTTTAACGGTAACACCGTCTGCCGAGCTGCAGGAATCTTCCCCGCCACTGGTTTTTGGTCTTAGAATGACGGACTGGATCCAGCTTCTCCTCTTCTTTATCGTTCTCGCTGCCCTCATCGTCCCGGTCGGCGGGTTCATGGCTAAAGTATACTCGGGTGAGCGTACATTCCTCTCATGGATCAATGATCCGGTCGAGAAATGGATACTTTCAGCTTCAGGAGTTAACGGTAGCGAAGAAATGGACTGGAAAATGTTCGCAGTCGCAATGATGGTCTTCTCTTTAACTGGGATCGCCGTTGTCTTCATTCTCCAGATGGTCCAGCAGTTCCTGCCCCTCAATCCTTCGCATGTCGGCCCGCCCTCTTGGGACCTCTCGCTGAACACCGCGGTCAGTTTTGTCACAAACACCAACTGGCAGGCATATGCCGGGGAGGTGGGCGTAAGTTACCTGACCCAGATGATCGGGCTTGCTGTCCAGAATTATATGTCAGCAGCAGTAGGGATGTCGGTCCTTATTGCCTTCATCTACGGTTTCTCGCGAAGATCCGCAATAACGATCGGGAATTTCTGGGTGCTCCTTATCCGCAGTGTTATGATCCTGCTCCCTTTCTGCGTCATCATCGCGCTCCTTCTCGTCTCGCAGGGAGCCGTCCAGTCGTTCAGCGGGTCGGTAACGGTACCGCTGCTCGATCCGGTATCGGATAGTAACGGGGTCCTCATAACCACTCAGTCTATCCCTCTCGGCCCGGCTGCATCCCAGATCGCCATCAAACAGATCGGTACCAACGGGGGAGGTTTCTTTAATACGAACTCTGCCCATCCTTTCGAGAACCCCACGCCATTCTCTAATTTCCTCGAACTCCTGGTTATCCTCATCATCCCTACCGCTCTCTGTTATACCTTCGGTAAGATGATTGGTTCGGCGAGAAAGGGTATTGCAATCCTGATTGCGATGACCCTCATCTTCGTACCGCTTCTTGGGCTCTCGGTGTGGTCGGAAGTGAACGGTAACCCTGCATTTACTCCGCTTGGCATCGACCAGTTCCCAAGTTCGTTCCAGCCTGGCGGAAATATGGAAGGGAAGGAGGTAAGGTTCGGCCCCGTGCAGTCCGCTGTCTGGTCGGTTGTCACGACTGTAACATCGACAGGGGCTGTCAATTCGATGCATGATTCATTCATGCCGCTCGGCGGATTCGTGCAACTGTTTGATATGCAGCTCGGGGAGATCGTTTTTGGTGGTGTCGGTTCCGGACTCTACACCATGCTCATCTTTGTTATCCTTGCGATGTTCATTGCAGGGCTGATGGTAGGTCGGACCCCCGAGCTGTACGGGAAGAAGATAGAGCCGTATGAGATGACACTCACTACCCTTCATATCCTTATCCCGATCTTCCTCATCCTCGGTCTCACTGCCATTGCAGTTCTTACCGATTCCGGGAGATCAGCAGTCTTCAATCCCGGACCACACGGCTTCTCGGAGATCCTGTATGCGTTCACCTCTGCTTCCCAGAATAACGGCAGTGCGTTTGGCGGGCTCGCGGCGAACAGTGTTTTTTACAATATTTCGACGGCATTTGCCATGTTTGTCGGGCGCTATGCTGTCGCCATCATTACCCTTGCGCTCGCAGGATCGTTTGTTGCGAAGAAGATCGTACCAGTCAGCGACGGGACACTCAGTGATCACCGCCCGCTCTTTATTATCTGGCTGGTCTTTGTTGTGATCATCGTCGGAGCACTCAGTTTCCTTCCTGCACTCGCACTGGGTCCCCTCGCGGAATATCTCACGATGATATCAGGGGGGGTTTTTCATGGCTGATCCTTCCGGTACCAGGTTCCTGTCTGAGAAACAATACGCCCTCTACCGGCGTGCGTTGATTGATGCATTCCTCAAACTCGATCCGAGGACCCTCTACCACAACGTGGTTATGTTCACCGTGGAGATCGGCAGTGTGATAACCACTCTCCTCTGGATACAGGCACTCGGTGGCCATGGTGAAGCATCGGCCGGGTTCATCGGAGCGATAGCTGCATGGCTCTGGTTCACGGTTCTCTTTGCCAATTTCGCAGAAGCCCTTGCTGAGGGGCGTGGAAAAGCTCAGGCTGAATCCCTGCGGAAGATGCGGCAGGATACCGAAGCAAAGAAACTCTACCTTGGGTACGTTGTCGAAAAGGGGAGGGAACCTGTCGAGACGGACTTCGCACTGGTATCCTCATCAACACTGCGCAAGTCAGACCTTTTTTATGTGAGGGCCGGGGATACCATACCGGTCGATGGGGAGATCGTCGAGGGGGTTGCATCGGTAAACGAGAGCGCTATCACCGGCGAGAGTGCACCGGTGATCCGGGAGTCAGGTGGTGACAGAAGTGCTGTCACCGGCGGAACGGTCCTCCTCTCGGACTGGCTCGTTATCAGGGCAAGTGCCAACCCAGGTGAAGGATTCCTCGACCATATGATCAGCCTCATCGAAGGCGCTAAACGGCAGAAAACGCCCAACGAGATAGCCCTCAACATCCTCCTTATCGGATTGACCTCGGTATTCGTTGTTGTGTGTGCCTCGCTCTATGCCTTCTCGGTCTACGGCGTGAATGCCACCGGGAAGGGTGACCCGGTTACTATTACGGTGCTGGTTGCCCTTTTCGTGTGCCTCGCTCCGACCACCATTGGAGGACTACTCAGCGCGATAGGTATAGCCGGCATGGACCGGCTTATTCGGCGCAATGTCATCACGACCTCGGGCAGGGCTATTGAAGCTGCAGGGGATGTGGATGTTCTCCTTCTTGACAAGACAGGGACGATAACGCTTGGTAACCGCCAGGCAGTCGAACTGAAACCGGTTGACGGGACCGATATCATGGAACTTGCCGAAACCGCACAGCTTGCATCACTTGCAGATGAAACACCGGAAGGACGGAGTATTGTCGTGCTTGCAAAAGAAAAATACGGGCTCCGCGGAAGGACGGTCGGAGCGTCCGAGTCGGTTCCTGAGATGCAGTTCATCCCTTTCTCAAGTCATACNCGGATAAGCGGTGTTGATCGNGGTGATGTGCATATACGGAAGGGTGCGGCAGATGCCATTTTTACCTCTATCCGTGATAATGGGAATGCTATCTCAGACGAGCTGAAGGGGGAAGTTGATGCCATAGCNCGTGCAGGGGGAACACCGCTGGTAGTAACAAAGAACGGGAAAGCGTTAGGCACCATTTATTTAAAAGATATCGTGAAAGGCGGTATCAAGGAACGATTTGCCCAGCTGCGCCGAATGGGTATCAAGACGATTATGATAACCGGTGACAACCGGCTCACTGCCGCAACCATCGCTGCTGAAGCAGGTGTGGATGATTTCCTCGCGGAAGCGACACCGGAGAGCAAGCTCTTGATGATCCGGGAGTACCAGGCCGGAGGACGTATGGTAGCGATGACCGGTGATGGCACCAATGATGCTCCAGCATTAGCCCAGGCAGACGTTGCCGTTGCGATGAATACAGGGACACAGCCGGCCCGCGAGGCAGCAAACATGATAGATCTCGAGAGCAATCCTACTAAACTGATCGAGATCGTGGAGATAGGGAAGCAACTGCTGATGACCCGGGGAGCACTTACCACCTTTTCCATCGCAAACGACCTTGCAAAATATTTTTTTATTATTCCTGCAGCCTTCGCTTCTACCTTCCCGGCACTCGTTGTCCTGAATATCCTTGGTCTCCAGAATGCAATCCTTTCCGCTGTCATATTCAATGCCCTTATTATCATTGCGCTCATTCCCCTCGCCCTCCATGGCGTTGCCTACCGCCCGATGACCGCCGAAGAATCATTGCGGAAGAACATCATTCTCTACGGGATAGGTGGAATTATAGCCCCATTCATTGGTATCAAGATCATTGATATGCTGCTCGTGCTTATGGGTGTGTAAACAATATGGTAGTCAACCCAGAAAATCGCCCGGACCCCGATACACTTCTTGCCCATGTACAGGGTGAAGAGCGGCAGAAGTACCGAGGCAAGCTCAAAATTTTTCTCGGTTACATTGCCGGTGTAGGAAAGACGTATGAGATGCTCCAGGCAGCTCACCTCAGGAAGAACGAGGCAATTGACGTAAAAATCGGATACGTTGAGACGCATGGCAGGGACGAAACAGAAGCTCTGGTTGAAGGCCTCCCCGTCATACCCAGAAAGATGATCGAGTACCGGAATGTGACAATCCCGGAAATGAACCTTGATGCGGTCCTCGCCGCCCATCCCCAGCTTGTTCTTGTCGATGAGCTTGCCCATACCAATGCGCCGGGTTCGCGCCATACGAAACGCTACCAGGATGTCGAGGAGATCCTCGATGACGGCATTGATGTGTATACAACTCTGAACATCCAGCACCTCGACAGCCTCAATGACGTGGTTGCCCAGATAACAGGGGTAATCGTACGCGAGACCATTCCTGACCGGGTGATCGATGAGGCCAGTGAGATCGAGCTTGTCGATCTCGCCCCCCCGGAACTCCTCCAGCGGCTCCGGGAAGGAAAAGTGTACGTACCTGATATGGCAGCCCGGGCAATTGAGCAGTTCTTCAATGAAGGCAACCTGTACGCGCTCCGGGAACTTGCTCTCCGCCGTGCGGCAGAACGGGTGGACGACCAGATGCTCGCATGGATGCAGACCCGTGCGATTCCCGGGCCATGGGCTGCCGGGGAGAGCATTCTTATCTGTGTTGGCCCCGGTCCGCTTTCTGAAAGGCTGGTCAGAACAGCCCGAAGGCAGGCGGACCGGATGAATGCAAGCTGGAGCGCAATTTATGTCGAGACACCCTCTCACCACCGCCTCTCCAAAGAGGCAAAGGAG
>JGI20214J51650_10001089_pt1 | contig 17179 bp, 14 predicted proteins | sample WetSurMetagenome_FD_51650 | JGI IMG/M metagenome (IMG submission 51650) | reverse complement strand
TAATATGGTTTATGGAGGAGCAGGTTGTGGGAAAAGAGTGATGACCTCATCCTCTTCACCCGGTATAAGTCTTAAACAGGAAGGTATCTCTTATATTGCCGGAGCAGAGCTTCCATGTCTCATTGTGAATGTAGTCAGAGGAGGACCGGGCCTTGGTACGATCCAGCCTGCACAGTCAGATTATTTTCAGTCGGTGAAAGGAGGTGGGCATGGTGATTATCATCTTATTGTACTGGCTCCTTCATCAGTGCAGGAGATGGCTGACTTTGTTGATATTGGTTTTGAACTGGCTTTTAAATACAGGAATCCTGTTATGATTCTTTCTGACGGTGCAATAGGACAGATGATGGAGAAAGTTTACCTGAGTCCGCAGAAGGAGCGGTCAAAAGTTTCTCCCGATTGGGCTACAACCGGAAAGCAATCCACCAGGGAGAGAAACATTATTACTTCACTTGATCTGGATTCCAATTGCCAGGAAGTTTTTAACCTGAAACTTCAGGCGAAATATGACGAGATAAAGGAAAAAGAGGTTCGTTTTGAGGAATTCCTGTGTGAAGATGCTGAATATCTCCTGGTTGCTTACGGTACCAGTGCCCGGGTTTGCCAGAAATCAGTTCAGCTTGCCAGGGAACAAGGTATTAAAGTTGGTTTATTACGACCAATAACACTTTTCCCCTTCCCGACAAAACGGATTAATATGCTTGCACAACAGGTAAAGGGAATATTATCCGTTGAGATGAGTGCCGGCCAGATGGTTGAAGATGTCCTTCTTGCAGTCAACGGAAAAGTACCGGTTATTCATTTTGGAAGAATGGGAGGTATTGTTACGACACCTGAAGAGGTTGTTGAAAATCTGAAATTTAAAATTATAGGAGATTAAGATATGGTTGAAGCTAGCGGAATTAAGGAAATAATAAAGCCTGAGAACCTGGCTTACAGAAAAACTCAGATTCTGACAGACAATACCCTTTCTTACTGCCCTGGATGTGCTCATGGTACCATTCATCGCATCCTCGCAGAGATAATTGATGAAGAGGGTCTGCAATCACAGACAATTGGTGTTTCTCCTGTCGGATGTTCTGTACTTATGTATAATTATATTGATGTTGATATTCAGCAGGCTGCTCACGGACGGGCTCCGGCTGTTGCCACAGCTATCAAGCGGCTGTTGCCAGACAGATTTGTTTTCACCTACCAGGGTGATGGGGATCTTGCAGCTATTGGTACTGCTGAAACTATCCACGCTTGTAACAGGGGCGAAAATATCCTGATAATTTTCGTCAATAATGGAATATACGGGATGACAGGAGGTCAAATGGCTCCAACTACTCTTCCCGGTATGAAATCATCAACTTCACCTTATGGGAGAGATGTTAAAACAATGGGCAATCCACTGAAGATGACCGATATCGTTGCAACACTTGAAGGCAGCTATTATGTGACACGGCAGAGTGTTCATACACCAGCCAATGTTCGAAAGACCAAGAAAGCAATAAGAAAAGCCGTTCAATATCAGAAACTTGACAGGGGTACCTGTTTTATTGAAATAGTCGCAAACTGTCCTTCGGGCTGGAAAATGACGCCGGTGCAATCAAATAAATGGATGGAGGAAACCATGTTCCCTTATTATCCTCTCGGGGATCTTAAAACTCCGGTGGAATAGTCAATAGATATTATTTATGAAATTCATTCAAAAATGACTGAAGAGATAATTATTGCAGGGTTTGGTGGACAAGGTGTCCTGTCAATGGGTAAAATAATGGCATATTCAGGAGTAATGCAGGATATGGAAGTTAGCTGGATGCCATCCTATGGACCTGAAATGCGAGGAGGTACCGCAAACGTTACTGTGATTATCAGCAGTGAAAGGATCAGTTCCCCGATAGTGAGACATTTTGATTCTGCAATTATTCTAAACCAGCAATCGCTTGATAAATTTGAGAGTTCTGTTAAACCGGGTGGCGTTCTTATTTACGACGGCAATGGTATTACAAGGCATCCCGAAAGAAAAGATATTGATATTTATCGTATTGATGCCACTGAAGAAGCGGCAAAAATGAATATTCAAAAAACCTTCAATATGATAGTTCTTGGAGGATTTCTCAAAGTGAAGCCAATAATAAAGCTTGAGAATGTTATCAAAGGGCTGAAAAAATCACTACCCGAGAGATATCATCATCTTATTCCAATGAATGAGAAAGCTCTTCTGCGGGGCGCAGAAATTATTAAAGAGGTTCAAAAGCCCAGATAGCTGATGAGATATTAGTATGTTAATCTGCGCAAATCAGCGCGATCTGCGGGAAACAGATTCAGGCCCTAAGATCAGCTCAGTAACCCTGCTTTTCATAGAAATGCATCTCCCTTATATATTTCCAGACTGCTGCTGAAAGGAAATACGACATATCCTTACCTTTTTTAATTCCGTCCCTGATAAATGTACCTGAGATTTCCATCAGGGGGGCTTTAACATGATGAATGATGGCTGTTGAAAGTATCTGATCCAGTATCAGGGAAGTTGGTTTTACGATGCCAGGGCGCGGATAAACATAAATGGGATATTTCCTGATCAACTCAATTGAATTCTTCCATTTATGGAGAGTATAAAGATTGTCTTCACCCATGACAAGGCAAAACTCATTATTCGGGTATTTTTCTACTAAATAAGTCAGGGTATCAATTGTATAGGATGGAACAGGAAGTTTGAATTCTATATCTGAGGTTTTCAGTTTGTCGCTGTCTCCGATAGCAAGCTGAGCCATGTAAAGACGCTGGTAATCATCAAGAAGTGTTTCCTTCTTTTTTAATGGATTATGAGGGCTTACCACAAACCAGACCTGATCTATTTCTGTAAACTCAGTCATATATCCCGCTATAGCAGTATGCCCTATATGAACAGGGTTAAATGATCCAAAATATAAACCTATGTTTGCCATCTGAATATTATGGGTTACCGTTCAAGAAACGAAGAGACTATTTTAAGCGTATCCTCCTTCGCCTTATCCAGCTGATGGTTAAAAACTATAGTATCAAACTGATTGGCAAGTTTTATCTCCTCCTTTGCTTTATCTACTCTCATCCTGATTTTTTCAGGGCTATCAGTACCTCTTTTTGTCAGACGTTTATCCAGTTCTTCAGATGAAGGAGGCATTATGAATATTGCAAGTGATTTGTTTCCGAATTTCTTCTTAAGATTGATTCCTCCATTTACGTCCAGATCGAATAAAACATGTTGCCCTTTTGCCCATATTCTATCCAATTCGCATTTCAGAGTTCCGTACATAAGATCAGGATAAACCTCTTCCCACTCAACGAATTCTCCATTGTCAACTTTTTTTTTGAATTCGGGAACCGTCAGAAAGAAATAATCTTCACCCTCTGTTTCGTTGGTTCTAATTGGCCTGGTCGTTGCTGAAACTGAGAATGCGAGATTCAATCCCTTGTGGAGCAGATGCCTTACTATTGTTGTTTTTCCGGCACCGGACGGTGCTGATATTATTACTAGTTTTCCTTCCATTGATTCCTGAATTTGCCATAAAGGCTTTATAAGGCATAAAGATATAAGAGCTCACGGGAAAAAAAGCAAGAATAAAAGTGTACTCTGATCATTTTCCTGTTATGAAGAGTTCTTCAGTTATACCCTTAAGCTGTTGTTCCATCTAGCCTTAGCTTTGTATAATTGATATTTAATTACAGTACATTAAGCGTTTGTTCTTTGATTTTTTCAAGCTCATCTTTCATCATAACCACCAGTTTCTGTATTGAAGCGTCATTTGCTTTTGAACCGATTGTGTTGATCTCACGGCCAATTTCCTGAGAGATGAAACTTAATATTTTCCCGTTTGGAGAGGGTGTATTTACTGTCTCCAGAAAATAATCACAATGAGTTTTTAACCTCACTTTTTCTTCATTGATGTCATATTTCTCAAGATAGAAGATAAGCTCCTGTTCAAATCTGTTCTTATCCAGGTTTTCTGTTCCAACATGTTCTTCAAGAAGTGCTATGAGTTTTTCCCTTATTTTTATTATTCTGCCTTCCTCAAAAGTCTCAATGGTTTCGAGAAATGACAATATTTTACCTATACATTTTTGAAGATCAGCCATAATGGAATTGCCTTCTTCAATTCTATAAAGATCAAGCATTGTTACAGACTCAATGATCTGATTTTTTACAGTTTCCCATTCGGCTTCAGGCAACTCCGGCTTTTCAGTTTTCAGAGTATCAGGAAGCTTCATTATTGCACTGAATATCTGATCATCAAGATCAATATTAAGTTCAGAAGCTATCTCTTTGAACTGGTTGTAATAATTCCTTACAACAGATTTGTTTATAACTGTAGCGATTTCCTCATCAAGCATGTCGACAAAGATTGTAAAATCAATTTTTCCTCTGTCGAGCTTTTGACTTATAAGATTTCTTATCTCTGGCTCCTTTTCTTTATAAAGCCAGGGCATCTTTGTATTTAAATCAAGCTGCTTGGAGTTAAGTGATTTTATTTCGATAGTTATTTTTTTCTGCTGTGTTTCCGCAAAGGCTTTACCATAGCCAGTCATGGACTTTATCATCTCCCTTTATATTTGTTTTTGTGTAAGAAATTCATGCTTGAAAGTTACATAATATCATCGTATTTTACAATTGCTTTATTCATCCAACTTCCTGATTTATAACAAGAGAATGATATTGCCTACCAGGCTATCCATTCCGTCGGAACAGCGCAATAGATACAAGCATCTCCAGCCTTTTTGCATAATAACAAGTCTATTGGGATTCTGATTAATGATAGTTTAAGACTGAAAAAATCTGATGAAAAACATATTTCTGCCTGTTCACAGAAAAGGAATCTCTGTTTTTAATATTTTTGCAGATATCAACAACGGTTTTTTTCCGTTATAATAATTAGGGTCACCATTGTTGAAAATTATTCTTGTAATATCAAAATTATTTTGTGATATATTCAGCCAGTAAATATGATCTGTTAAAATAATTATTCATGAGAAAAGTAATTCTTCAGTTATCTCTTATTATAGTATACTTATTCATCTCTGTATCAGTTTTTTCTCAGAAAGAATCTGAAAGCAAGAGAACTGAAAAAACAATAGTTGATTCTCTTAAAAACAGCGGTGTTATTTTTGATGATAACAGGGGTAAACCTGAAATTGTTCTTTCTACCAGCCAGGCTGTGAAGTTCCTGCAACAGAGATTTCAACCTCAATACTGGAACGATACTCATAATCCTTTTCGGCTGGCATTAGGGCACTTGATATTTGAAGCTTCACATCCTCCATATGATTCATCCGAGTATATCCTCAAAACCTACCCTTATGATTCACTCAGTATTCCATGGAGCAAATTCTATATCTGGGAGCCATTACGGTTAAAGATACCTGTTAAATCTCCTCCGGATATCATCGTTCACGGAGATTCTATTGTAAAACCAGACACGATTTTTTTAAAAGTTAATAATGATTCTCTCAACCATAAACCGTTATCAGTTCCTGAACAATCGACTTCTTTAAAACCATTCGCTGAGTTGAAAGACACTACTATTATGGTGGTGATTGATACTCTGAATGAAGTTACATCCACTTATCCCGGATTCCCCTTCAGATATTTTAATTTTCCTTACCAGAGCGATTCAATAAAAGTTGCTGTCAAATCTTTAATAAAATATCTTGAAGAGCGCGATTCCTCTGTGGTAAACTTTACCGGGATCGGAAATGTTGTAACGCCGGTATGGATGAACTCGAAATCAGATAATATGATCCGTTACTGGTTAAAAAATGAACTTTCCGATTCTGTTACAATTTGGATTGGAAATCCGGGAAGAGATACAATTGGTCTTTATCTTGAAAAAGGAGTCAACTTCAGAAGACCGGTTAAGCAGGGAAACTATTCGGATGCAAGGATAAATGTTAAGTCACTTGATAATTCTAAGTTGCTTGATGTTCAGAAGATTTATATTAAACCTATTTTATGGAAGTATCGCAGTGAAGCTTCGTTTGTTCTGAGTCAGGCATCCCTCACCAATTGGGTAAGAGGAGGGGAGAGCAGCATTGCCACTGCAGTGGACGTTACAGGGTACGGAGATTATAATAATAAGTTATTAAAAGTTTCCTCAAATAATTTTATACGTGTTAAGCTTGGTTTTCTGAAATCGGGTAATAATCCTCTGCGGAAAAACCTCGACCTTATTGAAACTAACTCAAAGCTAAACCATACTGCTTTTGGCAAGTTTGACTTCAGTGGAATACTATTGATTAAGACTCAGCTGGCAGAAGGAAGAAACTACTTTAAAGATATTAATGGGAATGATTCTTCCACTGTCGTATCTAAATTCCTTAATCCTGCTATTGTTATAGTAGGGCTTGGTCTTGATTACAAGCCTAATAAATTTACTTCAATAAACTTTTCTCCATTATCATATAAGGGTACGTTTGTTATAGATCCGGCAAATATTGACCAGACAAAATATGGCATTGCTCCGGGTAAAAGATCTAAAAATGAGCCAGGTGCAAGTTTTATGATAACACATGAATACAGACCCGTTAAAAGTGTAGCAGTAACCAACAGGCTACAGCTGTTTACAAATTATATACAAAATCCGCAAAATATTGATGTTGACTGGGAGATGATATTTGTGGCAAATCTAAACTGGTTCACGGATGTACGGTTCAATACCCATCTTATTTTTGATGATGATACCAAAACAGTTGAACTGGACAAAGACAGGAATCCTGTTCTCAGACCTGATGGGACACAAAAGAAGACAGCCAGAATTCAGTTCAAAGAGATGCTTGGATTCTCACTTGTATTCAGATTTTAATAACGGTGCAAAGGTTTAAGGGCTTAACGGCCTAAAGGCCAAACCGATTTAAATCTGATACCAATATGTCTTTGAACTTTTGCTACTTTATGCCTTTACGCCTTTACACCTTTAAGCCTCTGATTATAGCTCTTTCTGATAAATTCTGAATTTCTTTACTACCTGGCAGCCGATTCTTTCATATTCGCTTCTCATCTTAACGTTATTCTCCAAAACCAAATGGCTGTCAATCATTTCCATCTTGTGCTTAATCCCTGACTGCAAAATTTTGACTCCCATAAGTACTTCGAGACCTTTTCCCCTGTAGGCTTTTTTAACTCCTCCAAGCATCATAAGCAATTTTTTTGACCTCTTTGAATCTCTCAGAATTTTAAAAATACCGAAAGGAAATATCTTACCTTTTGCATCCCTGATTCCTTTACTTAAATCGGGCATGCCAATGGCAAATCCTACCAATTTATTATCTGCTTCAATCACTTTAATAAAATTCGGATCAAGTATCGGGAGGTAACGTGCTGCAAATTCTGTCTTCTCCTTATCATTTAGCGGGACAAAGCCATAAATCTCAGCAAATGTCTCGTTCATAAGTTCAAGTACGTCAAGAATATATGGTTTTAACTCTTTCTTTGAAGTAAATTCAATGATCTTATACTCTTTATTATTGTCAACCCGTGAAAGTACTTTTTCATATATAGGAGGAAATTTTTCCGGTAATATGCCAAGGTAGTTTACAAGATCGACCTTCTTTTCATATCCTTCTGCATCTATGAGTTCAGGTAAATATGCTGAATTGGTTGGAGCTGTCATGAACTGGGGATACTCAAATCCTTCTATCTGAAACCCCTGAGGATCTTTATCTGAAAATCCTAACGGGCCAATAAGTCTTGTCATCCCTTTCTGCCTGGCCCAGTCTTCAACCTTAGTTAAAAGTGCATGAAAAACTTCTTTGTCNTTGAAACACTCCATGAAGCAGAAACGCCCATGCTGCTCATTATTGAGAGCATTATACCTGTTATTTATAATACCCATAATTCTTCCAACAGGTTTGTTATCTCTGTAAGCCAGAAGAAGGAGAGCATCGGCATACTGGTAAGACTTATTTTTTTTCTTGTTGTATAACTCCCATTCATCCATATAGATCGGAGGAAGCCAATCGGGTTCATTCTTATGGACTTTTTCCGGAAGATAAATAAATTCCCGGCGATCTTTTCTGGTAACAACCTCTTTAATAACTAATTCCCCCATACAAATACTTATTTAAATGTGGCAAGAAATAAAAAAAACCTTTATGATTATCAATTTTGTGGGAAATATAATACAAATTTTTGAGTCCGCTCTAAAATGAATTCCTTTGCAACAAAGAATAGGAATACAAAGTTGCATAAAGTGTATGTTGTTAAAGATAAGTTCTTTGTGAATCTTTGTGCATTAGCATCATTATGGAAATACTTTTTCAACACTTTATCTGATCCTGATTTAATGGTATCTGTAAAAAAGATCAAGAATAACGAATATTGCAAACAGAATGCTTGCAATACCATTTGTTGTACCAAATGCTAGTGTGACTTTGCTGAGATCATCATGTTTTACAATTCTGTGTTGGTATACTAATAATGCTGTAAATACTGATACTCCAATCCAGAAAAGGAAACCTCCCTTTCCAAGGAAGCCAGCTAAAATAACAAGTGCAAAAGTTATTGAATGTACAATAATGGAGATGGAAAGAGCTTTTTTTCTTCCGGTGGCTGATGGCAATGAGTGAAGTTGATTTGTATTGTCGAACTCATCGTCCTGAAGTGCATATATAATGTCAAAACCACTTACCCAGGTAAGTACAATGAATGAATATATAAGTGGAAGTAAACTGAATGTTCCTGTTACTGAAATATATGCACCGATAGGGGCAAGGCTTAGTCCTAACCCGAGAATAAAGTGGCAGAGTGATGTTATGCGTTTGGTCAGACTATACCCAAGGATGATGATGAGAGCGATTGGAGAAAGAAAAAGAGTCAGCCGGTTAATGAATGAAGTCGTTAGTATAAACAGAATAGCATTAATGATGATGAATGCTGCAGCAGCTCTTAAACCGATGACCCCGGCGGGAATTTCCCTGTTTTTTGTTCTGGGATTCAGAGCGTCAAACCTCCTGTCGGCCAGCCTGTTAAATCCCATTGCTGCATTCCGAGCAAATATCATGCAAAGTATTATGAGCAATAGAAGCCTGATGCTGAAGTCAAACTCATCATTCGCTACCGCCAGTGAAAATCCTATAAGCGCAAAAGGCATTGCAAAGACAGTATGGCTGAACTTTACCAGTGATAAATAGTTTTTAACTGACCTGAAAAGTGTAATCATTTATCGAGAAGCTTCCTGTATGTTTCGTAATTATCATCACAGAATGTAACAAAGATTACCTTTTCAGGGAAGTTGTTCTTATTAAGGAATCTTTTAGTTTCTGTAACAGCGATCATTGCAGCAAGATCTTTCGGGAATCCGTATGTCCCAGTGGAAATACCCGGGAATGCTACTGTTTTAATCTTTTCTTTTTTTGCAATTAAAAGACTGTTCTGGTAACATGAGGCAAGCAATGCATCCTCATCACTATATCCTCCTCGCCAGACAGGACCCACAGTATGAATTATATACCTGGCTTTAAGAGAGTAACCATTAGTTATTTTTGATTGTCCGGTTTCACAACCATTAAGACTTTTACACGCATTCAGAAGTTCAGGTCCGGCTGCAGAATGTATCGCTCCATCCACTCCTCCGCCACCAAGGAGAGAGTTATTTGCTGCATTAACGATAGCATCCACCTCAAGAAGGGTAATATCTCCTTTTATCAGCTCAACCCTGTTTTCTCTCATTATCTTATCTGTGCATTAAGTTCTTTTTCAAAAGTCTTAATGAGATTATTCATTACCTTATCAATACTCTTTTCCGTCAGTGTTTTCAGATCATCGCGCAGAAGAAAGCTGATTGCATATGATTTTTTGTTTTTCCCAAGATTATCGCTTTCATAAACATCGAAAAGGGTAACTTCATGAAGTATGTTTTTCTCAGTTCTGAATGCCAGCTCTCTGACCTGGCTGTACTTAACTCCTCTGTCGAGTAGCAGTGCAAGATCCCGTTTAACGGAGGGATATTTTGGAAGCTCGTGGAATGAGATAGAGTGTGTTTTTATCAGTTTCATCAGAAAATCCCAGTCAATATGACCATAGTAAACATCCTGACTTATATCAAATTGAGTCAGATATTTTTTCGAAATTCGTCCTGCCTCTGCAAGGATTGCATTATTAAACAGATATGTAAAAGATTCCGCGAAATATTTCTTATCGCTTTCCCCGATTGCTAAGCTTTCCTGCCTGATACCCAGCCTTGAAAGAATCATTTCCACTGAAGATTTTATATTGAAGAAGTCAGTGGGATTGGTTTTGCTGTTCCAACCAGGAGCTATTGTATTTCCTGATAAAAACAGATCCAGACTAGCTTTTTCAATATAATCATCAGCTACAGGGTGAGGTTGTCCAGATTTATGATAGAAATAACAATGTCCGAACTCGAAAAGTTTTAAATCGGGATTCTGCCTGTTGATATTCCAGCTTACAGAACTGAGACCACCATGGAGAAGTGACTGTCGCATTGCGTTCAGGTCGGAACTAAGTGGATTGGCAAGCAATACCAGCTGGTTACTGTCGAAATCCTCATTCTGCTCATACCAGGCAGAAGGATTAAGTGAATTGCACATAATTTCAGCATACCCATTTGCCGAAAGAAGATCAGATATTATGTTGACAATCTTTTCCCTGTCAGGCTTTTCCGGATATGATAGAGTCGAATTTACATGGTTGCTGACCTCCACATTATTATAGCCGTATATTCTGAGAATCTCTTCAATAACATCTGCTTCTTTTTTTACGTCAACCCGATATGCGGGTATCTCAAGAGTAAGGTTATCCCCCTTTTCAGCAATTAAACCAATATCCAGCAGCTTGAGTATCCTTTTTACCACTGAAGGGTCAATGTTCTTGCCTATGAGCCTGTTTATATTTTTAAAGTTCACATCAACATGTAAATTCTTTATGGGATCAGGATAAACATCAACAATTTCTGATGATATTTTTCCACCGGCAACCTCTTTTATAAGAATTATTGCTCTTTTAAGCGCCCATGTAGTAATATTCGGATCTACACCCCTCTCAAACCTGAATGAAGCATCGGTTTTCAGGCCATGTCTTTTAGAAGTTTTCCGGATTGAAACCGGGTTAAAATAAGCGCTCTCGAGGAAAATGTTCTTTGTTGAAGCTGTTATACCTGATTTTATCCCTCCGAAAACTCCGGCAATACACATACCTTCGTTCTGATTGCAGATCATAAGATCCCTTGAAGAGAGACTTCTTTCAGTAGAATCAAGAGTTATAAATTTATTTTTATCAGGCAGGTTTCTTATTATTACTTTTTTACCATCAATTTTATCAGCATCAAAAGCGTGTAATGGCTGGCCTATTTCATACTGAACAAAATTTGTGATATCGACAACATTATTAATAGGATTAAGACCAATTGCCCTGAGTTTATTTTTAAGCCAGTCGGGTGATTCTTCTATTGTTACTCCGCTGATTGTGATACCTGTGTATCTTGGACAATCCGTTAAATTTTCAATGATAACTTTGAATGTATTGTCGTGATTATCAATCTTAAAGTTCGTGATTGAAGGAAGAACAGCTTTCTCAGTTATCCCTTCATTCAGATTCAGGTAAGCAGCCAGATCCCTTGCAACACCGAAATGTGAGCCACTGTCAATCCTGTTAGGCGTTAGTCCAATCTCAAATACAAAATCCCTGGTTATTTTAAAATATTCACTGGCAGGAGTCCCGGGTTTCGCCTCTTTATTAAGGACCATAATTCCTTCATGGGAATTACCAAGACCAAGTTCGTCCTCTGCACATATCATCCCTTCAGATAATTCTCCCCGTATTTTTGATTTTTTTATCTCTAAACTTTCGTCCCCCTTAAAAAGAATTGTACCGATAGTTGCTACAGGGACTTTTTGGCCAACGGCTACATTTGGAGCACCGCAAACAATCTGAAGAGGTTGTGACACCCCAATATCAACTGTAGTGACAGAGAGCTTATCAGCATCAGGGTGTTTTAAACATGTCAGAACTTCACCAATTACAACACCTTTCAGACCTCCTTTTACAGATATCCATTCGTCCATTCCTTCAATCTCTAGCCCTATGCCNGTAAGTATCTGAGCCACCTTTCCAGGTTCCAGATCNACTTTTAAATAATCCTTAATCCAGTTATATGAAATCTTCATTTGTCGGTTTAGCTTAAAATATTATCTGTAAGATTGCAAAAGTAAGAATTTTAAAAAAAGTTTTGCCCGAGTTCCTTATAAACTTTATGTATGGCAGTGAAATCCATGGGGTGACTCTGTGGAAAATCGTTTTTTTACCAAAGGTTTTTGAAATTGTTACCAATTTAACACACTGTAATTCAGGATAATGCAAAAATTATTTATTCCTTGTTTTTAAACATAATTTAAAAATGACTTTCTGAATTATTTACATTATTGAGAGAAAGGGTATTTGTCTATCTTTGTACATCAAACTCGAAATGTATGGTAATTGAAAAAGATGACAAGCTTATCCTGTTAACAAATGATGATGGCTTGTATGCGGCTGGATTAAAAACGCTTCTTGAAGTAATGGAGGAGTTCGGAAAGGTTGTGCTAATATCGACAGTTGAAAGTATGTCAGGAATGTCACAGGCACTGACCGTCAAAACTCCAATCCGAGTAAAACTTCTTGAAGAGAATGATAAACACAGGATATATGCTTGTAACGGAACCCCAACGGACAGCGTTAAACTGGCCATCAATCAGTTACTTGAAAGACCTCCAGACTGGGTTGCGTCGGGAATAAATCATGGTGCAAATGCTTCAGTAAGTGTTCTATATTCGGGTACAATGGCTGCAGCAATTGAAGGATGTCTTTATGGAATAGGTTCAGTAGGATTTTCTCTGAATAATTTTTCACCTGCCGCAGACTTTTCAGTCTGCAAAAAATACATCCGTATTGTGATGAGGAAACTTGCTTTAGAACCTCTGCCTCCAGGTATATGTCTTAATGTCAATATTCCTGCTTTGAAAAGGAATGAAATAAAGGGGATAAAAATATGCAGACAGGCAAAAGGAAACTGGAAAGAGGAGTTTGAGAAGAGAAAAGACCCTATGGGCAAAACATATTACTGGCTGACGGGCGTTTTCATGAATCATGAGCCTGATTCAATTGATACAGATGAATGGGCAATTGCAAACAATTATGTATCGGTTGTACCCGTTTCCGTAGATATGACAGCCCACTGGTATATTGATAAACTTAAGGTGCGGTTCAGATAATGACATTTTCTGATAGATATGATAAATTTCTAACAGGCTTGATCTCAGGATTTTTGCTGCCTTTTATTACCGGATTAATTATTTTTATCTTATCCCCCGGTCATCATTCCCTCCATTCATACCTGGCCAGAATAGCTGATTCAAACATCATTACGCATTCCGTTACTCTGTGCGTTTTTCCAAATGTCTTCATATTTCTGATCTTTAATCGTTTTGACATGCTTCATGCCTCACGTGGTGTGCTCGCGATAACTATCTTCTGGGCTTTAGTTGTTTTTGGTATAAAGTTTTTAGGATGAAGTATTTCATAATTGCAGGTGAACAATCGGGCGATCTACATGGTTCGAATCTGATACGGGGACTTTTTAAGACTGACAATAACGCAGAAATTGTCTGCTGGGGTGGTGATTTAATGGAATCAGCCGGAGCTACCCTGCTTGTTCATTACAGGAAATTAGCATTCATGGGATTCGTTGCCGTTTTAAAAAATTTAGGTGCAATTGCCAAAAATATTTCAATTTGCAGGAAACAAATAACAGATTATAACCCGGATGTTGTAATTTTTATTGATTACCCGGGTTTCAATCTCCGTATCGCTGAGTTCGCAAAAAATGCCGGATTTAAAACCTTCTATTATATATCTCCAAAACTATGGGCATGGAATGAAGGCAGGGTTAAAAAGATTAATAAATATGTCGACCGGATGTTCATCATTTTCCCGTTTGAGGTGGACTTTTATAAAAAGCATAATATTGTTGTTGAATATCATGGAAATCCCCTGGTTGATGAAACAGAAAAAAGGATCTCCTCATTTCCACCCAAAGACGAAATATACAAATACCTCGGTATTGAGGATAAACCGGTTATTGCATTTCTTGCCGGTAGCCGAAGGCATGAAATTGAACTGATACTTCCTGAAATGATCAAGGTGGTCCAGCAACTGCCTGAATACCAGTTCGTTCTCGCAGGTGTGAAAAATATTCCTGATGAACTTTACTATAAAATCATAGGCAATGAGCCTGTTAAGCTTATCAAAGAAAGAACCTATGAGATACTTTATGCCGCCCAGGCTGCTCTGGTTACCTCCGGAACAGCAACGCTTGAGGCAGCGCTGATAGACACACCTCAGGTTGTCTGTTATAAAGGCGATTTCTTCTCAATGCTTATTGCATGGATGGTGATTAAAGTGAAATATATCTCTCTTGTTAACCTAATTATGAACTTTGAGGTTATAAAAGAATTAGTACAGTATGACCTGAAAAAGAATAACATTCTCATAGAGCTCAAGGCTATTCTTCCCGGAGGTTCAAAAAGAGCCAGAATATTATCAGATTATAACATGCTGAAAGATAAATTGGGTCCGGCAGGCGCTTCGGGAAGGATTGCCCGGGAGATGGTGCTGGAATTGAAGATGAGAAAGGGAGAAGAGGAGAAGGGGTGAATGGGAGAAGGTGTGGTAAAAAAAATATTATATTATGCTCTGCTTATGGTGAGATTGAAAATAGTATTAATCTTATTTTTAAACGTCTCATTAACAGTTGTTTCTGCACAGGTAAAAATCAGATTGTTTTCAGATAAATCTCCTGAATCTGCAGTATTTTCAGTGGCTGAGGGCAAATATACCATTTCCGGATTCAATGGTCTGAATCTTGTTGTGGAAAAAGGTGATCCTGTCATTATTACGAAATATAACGGGAAGCTTGCAGTTAAAAAAAGAAATATAAATGGATTCTTTTGCGATTCCGTTTTTTTTGAGGGGAAAACAGGTAATGATTTTTTCATTCTGAGGATCAATGGAGAATCTCCGGTCCGCCAAAATTATTCAGGTGATCTGAAGGTTTTTCCTGATCTGGGTACCCTTGTCCTGGTAAATACCGTTGATATTGAACAATATATTTCCGGTGTTGTAAAGGCAGAGGGAGGCGCCGGAAAGAGTATTGAGTATTTTAAAACACAGGCTGTTATCTGCCGGACATACATGTACAAATATTTTGACAAGCATCTGAACGATAGATATAATCTCTGTGATAATACACATTGCCAGGTTTTTAGTGGTATTACTTACGATACTGTTGTTAACAGAGCTGCTTTAGAAACAAAAGGTCTTGTTATACTTGATAAAGACAGTACTCTGATTATATCTGCTTTTCATTCAAACTGCGGAGGAGAGACCGCATCAGGCGAAGACGTTTGGCTTGCCAGCCAACCCTACCTGAAGAGGGTGTTCGATCCATATTGCCGCAATGGCCGAAATGCTGTCTGGGAGAAAAGAATAAGTCTAAAAGATTGGACAGAATATTTCAAAAGATCAGGATTTAGTGGAAAAACGGATGCGACATCAAATTTTAGTTTCATGCAATTGACCAGGTTAACTGATTACAAAGTGGGGTTATTTAAAATGCCATTAAGAACAATCAGAACAGATATGAATCTCAGGTCAACATTCTTTTCGGCTATTATCCTGGGTGATTCAATCATCCTCAAGGGAAGAGGTTATGGTCATGGTGTTGGGTTATGTCAGGAAGGTGCAATGGCAATGGCAGCAAAAGGATTCGATTACAGGAGTATTATTGAGTATTATTATACAGGAGTTATGATTTCGGATGTAAAAAATGCAGTAATTTCACCCCGTTTTCAAGCCTCCTCCCGATAGCTATCTGGACTCTCCATACGGGGGGATTTGAGAAGCTTTCTTTTCCCCATTTGAGGGGCTTGAGAAGCTTTCTATTCCCCCCATTTGGGGGGACAGGAGGGTAGAAAAACAGGAAAGAAGAGCAGATAAGTATATATAAAGTGAAGATAGACAAGTAATTGTAGCATAACATTTAGAAATTATAAGATTTATGTTTGCGATTTTCAGAAAAGAGATAAATGGCTTCTTCAGCAGCCTTACAGGTTATGTAGTCATTATTGTTTTTCTCCTTATTAATAGTCTTTTTATGTGGGTATTCCCTGGAGAATGGAACATTTTCGACAGAGGATATGCCGGGATTGATACCCTGTTTTATCTTTCCCCATGGATTTTCCTGTTCCTGGTACCCGCAGTCACAATGAGGATGTTTGCGGACGAAAAAAGATCAGGTACTATTGAGTTGATATACTCGCGACCCATAACCGAAAGAGGAATTATCTATGGAAAGTACCTTGCTTCAGTTTCATTGGTATTGATGGCACTGTTGCCCGGACTTATTTACTACATTTCAGTTTACCTGCTTGGTGAACCTGCTGGAAACCTTGATAAAGGCGGAACATGGGGTGCCTTTATCGGTCTTTTTTTCCTGGCATCAGTATATGCTTCAGTTGGGTTATTTGCTTCATCTATTACCGATAACCAGGTAATTGCATTTATAATTGCTGTTATGATTTGTTTTATATTATTCATTGGATTTGATTCATTTGCATATCTGCCGGGATTAAAAAAACTGGATGAATTTATTATCGGAATTGGAATTAACGAGCATTATAAATCAATTAGCAGAGGTGTAATTGATCTAAACGATATTGTCTATTTTACAGCAGTAGTTATTTTCTTTAATGAAGCCACCCGGCTGCAACTCCTATCTCGTAAATGGAAGAAAAAAAGTTAAGCCATGACAGAAGTGGTAAATAGTAAAAGCATAAAATATAAAAGCTGGGCTCAATTCATTTCAGTAGTTGCAGTAATCATTCTCGTTGTATTTAGTAGTTCCCTGATTAAAGTAAGACTTGACCTGACTGAAGATAAAAGATACACTCTCTCAACTCCTACCCGTAAAATCCTGTCAGGCTTAAAAAATGATATTTATATTCAGGTATACCTTGAAGGAGATATTCCAATCCCTCTGAAAAGGCTGAAAAGATCAGTCATGGAGACACTTGATGAATTCAGAATTGCATCAGGACGAAAAATAGATTTTGAATTTATCAATCCTTCAGGAGGAAAGGATATTAAACAGAGGGAAAATCAATATAAGGC
>JGI20214J51650_10001088_pt1 | contig 17182 bp, 22 predicted proteins | sample WetSurMetagenome_FD_51650 | JGI IMG/M metagenome (IMG submission 51650) | reverse complement strand
TTTTTTTTGCCCGTATAAAAGCCTATATTGAATATTAATAAACATTATTGATTTTAATTTGACCGCATAAAGTGTTCTACAGTTTGGCAATTTCGCCAACAATTGGACATATTTGAAGACTTATTCAATGGTGAAGTGAAGCAATTTCATTCAAAATTACTCCAGCAATAAAACACACAACTGCTGATGCATTTAACATAGTCCATTGCTTAAGTTTTGCTTTCTCTTAATTTGCCGAATCTCAAAGCGTAAGTGAGCAATCGTTCAAATGTTTCAAAATCAGTATGCTGCATGGTTGTCTCCTTAGAGGTCACATACTTGTTGTTTTTTGCTTGGGTGACTATTTTTTCGAATTCGTCCTCTAAAATATCCTTAGTCATAATCGGCTTGCCATCAAGCAACCTTAAGCTGCACCCAAGACAATATTCAAAATCAAACGCCAACACTCTGCCCTTAGAGTTGCCTTCCCCAAAATATTTGATATCCGTTGCTAGTTTGGTAAACATGACATCGTCAAATTCGATAATTGAGATACGAGTTTTTTTAATATCATGTTTATGACTCAAATAAGCACCTTCTTAGTTCTCTTTGTAGGTTTCATAACGATTTAGCTATTTAAACTGTTGACCAAGAGAGTCTAAATGCTTGAGTTTGAATTTGTCAAGTTCCTTTTTTGAGCCTCGATAAGCGTTTCGAATTTAAATAGTTAAAACCAGATAGCTAACTTATGTCATTTCAACTAATTCCTTATCCGATCTCAGTAATCTTTGCATTAGTTTTTGTAGTTGCAGTCGTAGCGGTTTTGTGGAGACTTCGAAAAAATGGAAAAATCTATTCTTTTCTGTTCAACACAAGCCTTGTTGGAGGTTTTTTGTTGTTGGTTGTTATTCTCTACACGATAATTACTAACGTATAGTTTAAACGCCGTAACAATACAATATTTGTTTAACTAAACTATAGACAAAACAAGCAATTCATCGCTTGAAACGACTAAGCACTCAGTTGTGAAGCACAAATCAAATATTGGGGAACCAGTAAATCTACAATATAGCAGCATATCAGAGTTAAGTTAAAGAAATGCTTAACTGTTAAAGCATAGATATTAATGGGTCTAGAGGAGAAAAAAATGCCTTTCAATCTATTCCACAAAAAGAAACAGCCAGAACAGGAAAAACCAGTAGTTCCTCCTCAAGAAGAACCCAAACAAGAAGTACCTCCAATGACTGAACCTCAGAAAGAACCGGGCACAACCATTCAGGAAAAAATAGAAATACCAGAGGTTATAACGCAGGAACAACCATCTACTGCTCCCCTCCAAGAAACACCTAAAGAAAACAGTGCATCAGAAGCAGAACAAAAACAAGAAAGCATTCAGCCAAAATTAGAAAAAGAGACCGAAGCGCCTATGACCATAAACAAAACCTACCTGAAAGCGATGCCTCTTCGCGAATTATCTGACCTTGAAAACATAAAAACTGAAGTCCAGAACGGTAACATCATAATTTTACGTGTTACACCTCTTGCAACTAAAAGTATAGAGAGCGTAAAAATTGCAGTTAACGACCTCTACCAGTTCGCCGAATCAATAGGCGGCGACATTGCACGTTTAGGCGAAGAACGAGTTGTCATTTGTCCAAAAACAATAAGGATTTGGCGAGAAAAATCGCCCGCGCCAGTTTCTAGTGAACCGTTACCTACCTCAGCCTAAAAGTTTTTGTTTTCTTATCTTATAGCAACCTATAAGTTTCTAATATTGCTGGAACAACCGTGTTTATGCCTGCTTTGTTATCCATGAAGTTAGCGAAGGTCATTGTTTTCTGTTTTTCGCCGTGAACCACAAAGATGCGTTCAGGCTTCGGATTCAAATGAGTCAAGTAATTAACCAGTTGACGTCTATCAGAATGACCAGAGAAGCCCTCGATTGATTCTGTCTGCATCTTCACTGATATTGCAGCCATTTTGCCCTCGTTATCCATCATGGTTACTTCGCCAACACCCTTCTGTACGCGTTTGCCCATAGTGCCTTCAATCTGGTAGCTAACAAAAATTATGGTGTTTCTCTCGTCACTTGCCCAACTCTTGAAGTACTCGATTACGGGTCCACCTTCAAGCATCCCTGAAGTTGCCAAGACTATGCAAGGTTCGCCTTCAATGATGCTTTGTCGAACGCTTGGATGTTCAACGATGGTGAAGTAGTCAGATTTGAAGGGGTTAACTTCTTCGTGAAGGATGCTGTGGCGAACTTCTCTACCGAGGTATTCAGGATAAGCAGTGTGGATGGCTGTAGCTTCGCTAATCATTCCTTCGATGAAGACAGGAGCCTCCTTCATTAAGCCACGTTTCATGTAACCATCGATAATAAGCATGATTTCTTGAGCTCTGCCGACTGCGGGAACCGGAATTAGGACTTTACCCTTACGCTCGAGAGTTTGATTGATAACTTTAGTCATGGCTTCTTCTGCTTCTATACGGGAAGGCATAAAGTCTTCAGTGCCACCATAAGTGCTCTCAGTAATCACAGTTTCAATTCGGGGAAACTCGGTAGCTGCCGCTTCCAAAAGCATGGTTCTAGCGAATTTGTAGTCGCTGGTGTAAACGATGTTGTGTAAACCTTCCCCAATGTGTAAGTGAAGCATGGCACCGCCCAAAATGTGCCCTGAATTATGAAGAGTCAATCGGATATCAGGAGCAATGTCGGTTACAACGCCATATCTGAGCGGAATCGTGTGTAAGACGCATTCACGAACATCCTTTTGGTCATAGAACGGGGTAACACCTTGTTTGCTGGCAACATCCAAGTAGTCGAGTTGCAGCATTGTCATCAAATTCGAAGTAGGTGCAGTACAATAAACTGGACCATCATAACCATATTTGAACAGGAATGGAGTTAAACCGCAGTGATCAAGGTGAGCATGGCTAATAACTACTGCGTCTAAGGAGTCAATTTGGAATTCTGGGCAGTCAAAACGTGGAAAAGACTCAAAGGGTCTATTTGAACCAGGATTAATACCGCAGTCCAATAGAACGCTACTTTCGCGAGTTTTAATCAGAAACGCGCTACGACCTACCTCTTGAGCGCCACCTAAAACAGTCATGCGGATGTCACCAACATCGTAGGTTTTGGGTCTAAAGATGCGTTCACCAACGGTACGAAGGATGCGTTCACGCTCTTTGCTTTCTGAGTGCAAGTAATGGCGCATGTGAGTAACAATCTTGGATTTTATCGGAGGGCTCCGAAGTACGTGTGGTCGCCACTTGGTTTTCTTTATTATTTCTTGCAATACAGCGCCGTTTCTGCCGATAACTAATCCTGGCTTTTTTGTTTCAATGATGATTTCGCCTAGACTTGGATCAAAATTAATGTCTGTTATTTCTGCTTCCGCGGGGATGAGTTCGCGTGCAATTTTTTCTGCTTCCACTTCGGGAATACGTACAGATGGGTCCGGTCGGATAACTATTCTTTTTCGAATAACCCCAACAATTTCAGCAACTATACTACTTTGATCAACCAGAATTTCTGGTTTTTTAGTGTAAACCGCGAGCATAGGTCCTTCATATTCGATCCTAGTAACCTCTGCTTCTCGGGGGACTTTTTGAAGAATATATTGACTGATCTCTATCTTGTCTTTGTCTTTTTCTTGGGTTCGAGCCACAAATTTTAACTTCCTACTTTGAGAAGCTTGCTTTTCTCCTCGTCTGATAACTCTTTGTAACCGTACTCGTCAATTACGATAATATTGTAGTTGTTGCCGCTTGCAACGTCTCGTTTCATTGCTGCGTTAACAGCTTTAGCGATTGTCGGTAAAACTTCGCTAATAGTCATGCCTTCACGGTACTTGTCTTCAAGTATACCATAAGCAACTGGTGAACCTGAGCCTGTAGAAACTGATTTTTCTTCAGTTAAGCTGCCGTANGGGTCTAAGTTATAGACGTGTGGTCCTGTCTCGTCTATGCCGCCTACTAAGACTTGGGTTGAGAGAGGAACATATCTTGCTGAGAACAACAAGTTTGCAACCAACCTTGCCGCGGAACTAATCGGCATCGGGCGGTTCAGGTTAATCTTATAGAGGCGCGCGTTGGCAGTCAAAATGTCAACAACACGCTGTGCATCTGCTACTGTTCCTGCTATGGTCATGCCCATGTGGTCGTCGATTTTGTAGACTTTTTTGCCGAATTTGTGGGCAACATAGTATCCCATGGTGACTCGGGTGTCTGATGCGAGGATTACGCCATCTTTGCAGACGACACCAATTGTTGTTGTGCCTTTAAGGACTAGCTGGCTAGTTGAATTGTTTTGAGACATAGTTTTGTTCTCCCTAAAACTCCGTTGATCGGAATGCCATCCACTAGGAAGTAGCATCATGTAATCTTTCCGAGAGCCTAATTAATATTTCGCCATAGCTCAAAAAGACACCCAACACAAATGCGCACACTTCACTAAACGTTTTTAGGATAGAATCATATTTTTATGGGCAATTGGCGGGTGAGTGGTTCTCCTACCCGTTCCGCCAACCAAAAATAAAACCCGGGAGTAGGGAGAAAATGAACCTGAAAATACGCACGAAAGATTTAGCTTTAATAGCCATATATGCTGCACTCTATGCGGCACTTGTTATTGTCCTCGGAGCCTTCTCTTATGGACCAATCCAAATTCGAATTGCAGACTCTATGGTTGCAGCGGTTCCCCTGTTGGGGTTACCTGGAGTATTAGGCCACACCCTTGGAGTATTCCTAAGCAATTTGTATTCACCGCTTGGTCCAATCGACCTGCTAAACACTATCCCATCATTTGCCATGTCTTTTGTGGTCTTCTACATCTACAAAAAAACCAAAAAAGACTACACCGTAATCGCCACCAGCGCCGCTTACTCAGTTGTTTTAGGCCTAACGGTTGGATGGATGTTATCTGCCCCCTTCAACATACCACTGCTTCTAAGCATAACATACGTTACTATTGGAAATCTCATTGCAACCGTTCTCATCGGATGGCCACTATTCAAATTACTAAAGAAGACTGGTGTATTCCAAAAATGGTTTGGAAATGAAAAACCAAGTTATGAGCACCCTCCTAAACTAAAACAGGAATAAAGCTGATATTATGAAACAAGCAAAGAAATGCGTAATTGTTCTCAGCGGTGGCCCAGATTCAGCCGTTGTAGTGTATTGGGCAAAAAAAGAAGGCTATTCGATTTACCCCATAACTTTCAATTATGGACAAATCGCCGTAAAAGAAACTACATCTGCAGAAAAAATCGCTGAAAGCCTTGGCGCCAAAACAAAAATCGTTGACCTTTCAGCCCTAAAAAGTGTTTTCGGAGATGTAACCTCACTATGCAACAACGNTATTCCATTAACCGCAGAATTTAGTCAGCCCATCATTGTCCCCTTNAGAAACGCCATCTTTCTATCTGTAGCCGTATCCTATGCGATTTCGGTTGGCGCTGACAAAATTTTTTATGGTGCACACGGCTCAGACGAACCCTTCTATCCCGATTGCCGACGCGAATTCTACGAGGCGTTTGAGAAAGCTGCTCGACTGGGAACTTGCAAAGAAATCACAATTAAAGCACCATTTAGCGGGGGCAAAAAATCTGATTTAATTAAGGAAGGTGTCAAGCTTGGGGTTCCTTTTGAGTTAACATGGTCCTGTTACCGTGACGGCGCCAAACACTGTGGTAAATGTGAATCTTGTGTGAACCGCAAAAAAGCTTTCAGAGAAGCATTCGTGGCAGACCTAACGAAATATGAAGAGTAATCAGAAAAAATAGCTGAAGAAAGATCCTACTTTTGCTGCTGCAACTGAATTCTGCCCAACAAGAATTGCATCTTTCAAAGTAACTTTCGATTACCGTGCTTAGAATATTCAACTTCCGTGACTTCCCGAATTAACTTAACTTGCCTAAAAATCACAGAAAACGCATGATAAAAGCTAAGCGGCAAAAACCAATATTAGGCTACAAGGTTATTTGCTAGTTAAAGAAGCGATCAAAAAATGGATGTTTTTGAAGCCATACAGGAACGACGTTCAATCCGTAGCTACCAAGACAAACCCGTCGAGAGAGAAAAAATGGAAAAGATTTTGGAAGCTGGACGATTGGCGCCGTCAGCCAAAAACTGTGAACCCTGGCACTTCATAGCCGTAACCGACGCCGAAAAACGCAAAACGTTGTCTGGGGGAACCTGGGCAAAGTTCCTAACGCAATCGCCACTTGTGATTGTAGCATGCGGAGACAAGAAAGCCTCCCCCGATTGGTACGCCATCGACGTTGCCTTAGCCGTCGAGAACATGGTTTTAGCCGCCGTAAGCTTGGGCTTAGCAACCTGCTGCGTAGGCAGCTTCAATGAGAAAGACATCAAAACTACCCTCAAAGTTCCAGAAAAATTCGAAGTCCTAGTAATGATAGCAGTCGGCTACCCAGGCAATCACATAGATCTATCTAGCAAACTTCTGAACCTTGTACGAACCAGAAAATCTCTCAGCGAAGTCGCCAGCGAAGAAGAATTTGGCAAACGTCTGGTTCCCCAGAAAATCGAAGAACTCTAAACTAGAGTCCGCTGTTTCTCTCCCGAAACCAAACTGGAAACCCGCACCCCGATCAACCGTACTTTGCAATCTTTGCGCAGATTAGTAAACAGCAACTCGTTAGCGATTTTCTGCAAGTCACGCAGACGATTGGTTAAGAAAGGCAGGGTTTTGCTTCTTGTATGAGTTTCAAAGCCCTGATATCGAATCTTAACTGTTACTGTCTTGAACAGTAGGTGCTGGTTCACTGTTTCCTTCAAAACTTCTTCACATAGAGCATCTAACGCTTGATAGATAACAGTGGAGTCCGCGGTATCTTCCTCAAATGTGGTCTCATGACTAACGCTCTTAACTCCTATGCGTTCCTCGACTTCGCTCCGGTCAATGCCTTTCGCCATTAGGTGCATCTGCAAACCCATGACACCAAACATCGAAGATAATGCGGTTGGATCACAGCTTGCTAAGTCGCCGATCGTGTTGACGCCCATCTCCTTAAGTTTGGCTTCCGTTTTGCGCCCAACCCACAATAACTTCCGAACCGGCAGGGGCTCTAGGAATTTTTCCACTTCCTCTTCTTTAACAATTGTTAGTCCATCAGGCTTCTGGAAATCGCTAGCAACTTTGGCAACAAGCTTGTTGGGTCCTACACCAATCGAAGCGGTGAGACCCTCTTTCTCCTTGATCTCCTGCTTAATTCGCTGCGCCAGCACCTCCGCTTCAGCCCAATAATTCACTTTGCCGCTGACATCCAGAAAAGCCTCATCAATTCCCCATTGTTCAAACTTTCCGGCGTACTTTCGAGCTAACTCCATGATTTCGGATGAAACCCTCATGTACAGTTGGAAATTCGGCGGCAAATACACCGCTCGTGGACAAAGCCGCCAGGCTTGAGAAATCGGCATACCCGAACGCACACCTGACTTCCGAGCCTCATAATTAGATGTGCTAACCACCCCCCTGCCCTTACCCTCTTTTGGATCAGCACCGACGATAACGGGGATCCCTTTGATTTCTGGGCGTTCCCTCTCCTCGACCGCCGTGTAAAAGTGATCCATATCCAAATGGAAGATTACCCTCATACCGACCCCAAGCGTGATTATAGCTTTTATTCAACTAACCTAATTAATTCAACCCATGCGAGATCTACAACATAAAATTCTATTAATTTTAGTTGCCATAACAATTATTGCTGAAGTTGCTTCAATAATTTTCTGGACCGTAAACCCCACCATTCCAATGGGAAAAGCACGCGTCACCCTAGCTGTTGATTTCAGAATAGCGATCGCGAATGCCGCGGTTTTTGCATTGCTAAACCTTGCGGCTTTTGTTTGGATTCTTCGAAAAAATAAAATAGGTCCCCTCTTCCTAATTGTCATTTCAATAATCAACCGAGTGATTTCTGACCCAATTTTCATAGGCGGCGCCCACCTCGTATTCATAACATGGACAGTATTGCTTGTAATTTTTGCCTGTCTGGACTACAGAAAGCTATCCAAACAAAAATAACTGAACCAGACTTCCCTTTGAATTATTATCTGTTTTTAAGTTTAGCTTATTGTTCCAAATGGGACACAAATAGCACAATTTGTGACAGAAAAGTCACAATATTTAAGAGACATCCACAACCTTAAAAAGAATAACCAAAAAACAAGAGAAACAACAATGATTAATCCCATAAATTCAAATTTCCAAAACAAGGACAACAAAACCAAATGTCCAGATTGCGAATTCGAAATAACCGTTCCCAGCGATACAGAAAAAGGAGAAATCCTAAGCTGCCCAGGCTGCGGACTTGAACTGGAAGTTAAAAAAATAAATGATGGAGGTGGATGCATAGATATTCAAGAATTAACGATTGAAGGCGAAGACTGGGGCGAATAATCATTCGCTAAAACTTCACTATTTTTTTCAACACTTTTTCTTAGAAAAATTGGATTCTTGGAAATAGAAAACGCGTTTATTTGTTACTGAACGTTTAAAGAAATAATCTTATAGCTCAATAATTATGTGGATCCGTCGTTTTCTTCCATGGCTTCGCGGATAATCTCGACTTCTCGCACGGTTAGCTTCTTGTTGGTGGCTTTTAGGATTATGCGTTCTTGCCAGCCACATTCGGGGCATTCGTAGCTCGGCGGGAGCATTCCTATATGAGCCCACATGTCTCCGCCTGTGCTTTTTGCGAGTTCAACTTTGGGGCTTTTGCATCTGGGACAAACTTGAATATCAACCTGGTGTCCCTGTTTCTCAAGTTCGTCAAGGACTTCTGTCACTTCCTTGGCATTTTGGATAGAGGTTTCTTCCTGCACCTGCTCTATGATTGTGAGTTGTTTTTTGCGACTTTTCTTCTGCTCGCGGGTTTCAGACATTTCCTTTCTGCCTATCACTTGATAAATTATTTTCTCTGTGAGTCTACATAGGCTTTTCGTTTAAAATGGCATCACCATAGCGGTGAATTTATTGCATTACATTTTTTTACCGTTGAAAACTTGGGAGGTTTTCCTTAAAGAGAGAGTTCAATAATTCAATAAAAGAAAAATCTGTAAAACAAATAAGTCAAAAATAAAAAATGTTTGAAGTAAAATACGTTTTTTAGACGTATTTTTTGTCGTTATAGCAGTACCATCGCTGATATTGCGGAATCCAAGTCAAGGGTCTGCTGCATGTTGGACAAAGCGGTTGAGTTGTCTGTTGCTGGGTTTGCTGGACTGGTTGAGCTGCAGTTTGAACTGGTTGTTGATAGGCATTTTGCTGGACCATCTGCGGCTTTAAAAGGATAAAATCTGCTGCGGCTTGCACATCTTCCCAAGCAATGTTTTGTATTTGGCCATCTTCGCTTTCAACTGTTAAAGCAATGCCCATTTTTCCGACGGAGAAGGCAAGGTCCTTAACTTTTCCTACTAAACGTCCTTTGGCATCAATAACTTGCATTGAGACTAGGGCGTCCCTTGTTAGAGGTTTATCGGTTGTTCTTTCCATCTTTGACTCACTACTCTTCTGATTAGGGATTTCTGGTTTAAAGTTTTTTCGTTTCTACCCCAAGCCAACAAACTAAAGCAAAGGAATTTCCCAGTAACTGATTATGTCGCCCTTAACCCATTTGCCACCTAAACTCCGCACAACTTCGTTGATGTCATCCCACTCAGCCTTCAAAAACACCACAGGTTTAGCAACCACGCAATCCTCTTTTACGGTGAAGCTTAGCAGTTTGCGCTGTTCAGGGCTGAATTCATTCTCCATTTTCGAGGCCATTCGACTTGGCTGTGGCTGAGGCAACTTTGCAACCATTGATTTAGCTTCAGGCATCACTTGGGATTTAATTGTTGCCGCTGGTTTAGGTGTGCTCTTGACTTCGTTTGCTTTTGAAATCTGGAACTCTGGGATCGGCATAGCTTCGGCAACGTCCTCGAAGCTGTCACTCCAAACAACTAAAGTAACTTGTTTTGTGAATAAGTCCATTTTAACGTCTAAAATTTCAGTGTCGCTAGGCAGGTGAGAAGTGAAAGTTGATGGTTTGCCCCGGAGCACTCCAGCGAGGGATTCAGGTGTTAGTTTGACTATTCGAATTTTCATGGTTACCGCTCAAGTTGCCTTTAGGAGCTGATAACTTAAAAATATTGTCCATATTACTAAAAAAGAAAGATTGGAGAGTTTTATTGTGGTTTTTCTTTGCGGCGACTTCTCCATTCAGAAAAGGTGCCCGAATATACACCCCAGTTTTTCAGCCGTGGCGTTATGGTTTTTAGCAGAGCGGGGCATACGGCAAGTTGAATAATATAGTTTAGAGCGAAGGTAGCTACTAGGACTATTCCGAACGAGAAATTGCCTATGACGCTAAAGCCCAATACTCCTATGTTGAATAGATACACGTATTGCCAAAGGATGTAAGAGGTTCCGATGAATAGGCTAGTAGCATATACTGCTATCAGGACGACTAAATTTCTTTTCGATTTACCTTCCGCTACAGTTCTGGGGATTAGAAGCCAATTTAAGCTAAAGATGATTAGTGCAGTCACTGATTCTGCCCATGCAGCATAAGGGGGCATTTGTTCGACGTATACTCCTCCGATAAAAGCACCGATTACGCTTCCTGCGAGCCCATACCAACCAAACCATACAGGCAAAACTCCTAGCAAGAGTACTGGAAGATAAAGAAGTGTGAAGCCAGGTAACATACCGGGCGCTGATCCGAAGAATAATACTGCATAAAGTGCGGCAACAACTGCCATTATAGCGATTTGTTTTGTTCTATTTTGTTTTTGCATCAATTAATTTCAATCCGTGGTTTGAGCAATCAACGGCTTCATGGAGAGACTTGGATAAAAGCATTTTTGCGTGTATTACCATTGTAATACATTTTACACAAACAGCTGATCGCATTATTAATTAAAGTATAAAAGTTTCAAACACAGTGAAATAAAGCCATAAACAAAATATTCGTTGAGAAAAATGACGATCCCACGCCGAACAAAAGCCATTTTCTCCTTGTCAGTCGCCGCCCTTATCGTCCTAAATTTATTCACCTTTGCTGCCGCATATCCAGAAACTTACACACCCTCGCCAGGCATCAATACTCAAGGGACCATTCTGGCAAAGGATTTCTCAGCTTACTATGTGGGTGCATGGAGACTCTGGCACGACCCTTCTCAGATTTACCATTTCGGCGCCTTAGGCGGAGCAGAACCCTTTACACCGCCGTATCCTGAAGCATACAAATATCTGCCTTCATTTCTGCTAGTTTTTACGCCTTTTCTGTCGCTGGGTTATCAGCAAGCGTTGTTGGCGTTCAATCTATTGCAGTTTTTGCTTCTGCCCATAATTGCATACCTGCTCTACAGACTCCTATGCAGCAAACATCTAGCAGTAACCTTCGCTGTGATGGTTATTGCATTGCTGTTACCGTTCCCATCCCCGAATGGGGGTTTGTCTCTTAGTTACTATTGGCAGTGGGGCGAAGGACAAGCCAAAGTGTTTCTAACTTTCCTGCTTCTTCTCAGCTTCTACCTTGGCAACAAAGGTAAGCCAACCTTGTCAGGAATAGCTTTGGCATTGGGATTTTTTGACGTAAGATTTGGATTGCTCGCAATTCCTCTCTTTATAATTTATAATCGCAAAAACATCAAAACTGCAACAGCAAGCGCAATCGGTACATTAGCTATTTCAAACCTAATGCTACTATACCCAGGCATGGGTTTAGGTTTCTTAAACATGGTTTTTGCTTCAGGAGTAACTACACCGCTTTACTATTACTCACTCATTCCTTTCTTAACATTGATATCGTTGATGGTGGTCAATTTGAAGGAATTGGTCGCAGCCCTCGATTACAAAAGAGTTTTTGCAGGTTTTACAGGTGCATCAAAAAGTCAATAGAAATAACCTGATTTTTTCCGTTTCTTGTTTCACATAGGGGTAATTCGTTTTGAAATTCGGGTTATCGAAAACTAACAGATATTAGCTTGCTGGAACCTATCTATACAGTTGTGGGTGTAGTTATGAAGTTCAAGTTACAGATATTCACACAAGATAACCTTGAAGGCAACTATGTGGGCAGGCACTACCGCTTTGCCGTAGTTGACTCAGACAAATCAAAGAGTTATCCATCGAATTTTATTTGTATGTTGCCTTCTCAAATTAGCGTCGATCAAAAGAAGAACAATGTTTTTTCGAAGATGTTCGGCGACAAATGTGAAGAACAAGCAAAAACCCTCTTAACTCATGCCTTAGTAAGCGAAAATGATTTGGATGTAAAAAACGAGATTGAACGAAGGCTCAAACTACTCGACCCCAAAACAATTAACCAGATAAAGTGCAGTTCATGTGGAAAACTCTTTCAACCCAAACGAATAAAACGGTTTAAAAGAAATTATTGCCAAGACTGCATGAATAAAAGTTACGGCAACCGAGGATAAAATAAGCATAAACAATGAGTCTGTTCCTACATCGCGATTGAAAAACCCCAATTGAAATAGAGAAGGGCTCTTCAACCGCGTTTCACATGCTTTCCTCACCACATAACTTAACATTTTCATGCCTGATTTGAATGTAGCAAAACAAACGCCGAATGGAAAATCTGCATTAACTTGAAAAAACCGTCAAGTGACTTTACTATGGCAGTGTCGGGTTGGAACAGCGAGAAAACGTAATGAGAGGCAATTAGGCGCAAACTAAATAATTCAAGAATGACACATTTTGCTTATGGGCTACCAGCCTCGAAAAACGTCACCTAAAGGTGCAATTCACGGGTACAAGAAGCCCCTTCGAGAAAGAAGGAAAGATAGAAAACGCGTACGTAGAGGTATCAGTCAACCGTTACTTGAAGAGAAGCATACTCTATCTGAACGTGAAATTGCAGAAGTAACCCTCAAACGACTACACACTTTGGGCATTCAAAAGTTTGGTTCTTCCCCTTACAGCGGACACTTCGACCGTTGGCTAATGAATGTAACTGCTGTTTTGGACGAATTTGAGTCACACCCAAACATAAACTTAGATAACGAATTTGCAAGAGAGCGCTCACAAATACTTTCCACTATTAAAGTTCAACTTGAAAACTTGAGCCGCAAAGAAGCAACAATTGACCAAGAACTAAGAAACCAATCAGATTGGAAGAATCGACTCAAGCAAGTCAATAAAGAACATGCAACTTTAGCAGGAACAATTAGAGGTCAAAGAAACCGCGAAATTAAGCGACTTAACGGTATCATAAACCGTCTGAAAAAAGACCAGGATAATGTGATTCGGATGAAAACTGGATTTTTCCGCGGCATTTCCAGAAAAGACAGGGAACAAAAAGAAATGGCAATAGCTCAGGAACTAAACAATAGGCAAACAGAACTTGAATTGGTTATATTAGATTTTAACGCCAAACAAAAAGAGCTGCAAACTGAATATGACGGAAAGAAAGAGCCTGTGCTGGAGCAAATAAAAAAATTTCACAGAATAATCCAAACCCTAGAGATGGATGGTTCTTTAGAAGAGCGATGGTTTGCTTGCGAAACCCTAATAGATGCTCTGAATACGTTTCTGCAAAGAAAAGCAAGTCAACCCTCAGAGGCTTAAACTAAAAATCTTCTTTCACTAAACGATACAAAAACCACTCCAACCGTTTAGCTCGGTTCCTTGCATAGAATTCCTGAGCTGACTTGTTCCATTTCAAAACAGTAAACTCTATCCTGCCGCATCCTTCACGTTTAGCTATTTCTCTTAGGAAGGCAAACATTTTTTTTCCTACTCCATGCCGTCTATATTCCTCAAGAACAAAAATATCTTCAAGAAAAAGAGTGGGCAAAGCAAGAAAACTTGAATAAGTAAATAGAAAAATTACATAAGAAACGTATTTATCTCCAAATTTCCCAACAAAAGCCTGATATTTTGGCTTATCAGATAAACAGTCTCGTCGTAATCTTGTTTTCGCCGCCTCATCAGGTGGAGCCAGTTTCTCATACTCAGCAAGCTTGTCTATTAAACCCAAAAAATCATCAAAAGTTTTTGCATCAACTTTCTCGATAACTACCAAATTCTCTTCTTTATTCATGCTAGTTATTGGTTAATTTAAAATAAAAGATTATTGTTAAGAGCAATTTCTTTAGAAGATAAGATTTACCCCGAATAAATTGCCAGCACCAGTGCAGAGGACTTGGAACCCACATACAGGTGAAGATATATCGCTTACTCTTTTATAATCCAAAATGGATTTAAAACATCTTATTTTACTGCTGTTTCCAGGTCTTTTTCCCTTTGTTCTTAGTTTGTCCCTTGGTTTCACTTTTCGGTTTATTTTTAGTCTTATTTTTGATTTTAATTTCCCCTCCTACACGCTTTTATCCACTGTTCAATTGTAGTACACGCTTATTCATATTGCCCCTCTTTAAACCATCGAGAAGAGAAAACAAACATTTTCCAAAGGCAGCTAATTCTTCTTTTTCAAAAAAGAAAAAATAGTTTTCTAATGAACAGTTTTTTATGACCATTAAAATGAGTGCTCAACAACGGATATAATTTATTATTCATGGAGGCCAGGGTGGGAACCTTTCACCCATGGAGACGTCACCCGCACCACCCCATTTTTTTCTTTTTACGTCTCATCTTCGCCCTCTAGAAACACAACCAAACTCTACCGAAACCAGAAACGTGTTTTGTTTTGGATAAACTTTTTAGCATACCAGATAAACGTAGATGCAATCACTGAGGACAATAGTAAATGGCTGATCTGGTTCAGGGCGGCAAAGTAGCAAAACGGTCTTTTTTAATCCAGTTATTGGTTGGTTTATCGGAATTAGTTATGGGTATATTAACCCTAAGCATTGCCTTAATCGCTGACGGAATTCAATCTTTTGCCGATGCAGGCGTATCGCTTATAGTTTGGATTGGCTTGCGACTATCAAGAAAAAAACCAGACAAAAGATTCCACTTTGGCTATCACCGAGTCGAAACCCTCAGCAGCATAGCTGCAGCCCTCTTTATGGCAATAATAGGTGGAATAACCCTTTATACCTCATACCAAGAACTTCTTAGTCCAACTGCTCTGGTTGAACCTGAATTAGCCTTAGTGGTTGCATTAGCTGCTGCTTTTGTGTCTTCATTACTTTTAATTTACAAACGCAGAGCAGCCAAAAAATACGGTTCTTTGGCTCTCAAAACAGATGCTTCCAACTCAATTAAAGACGTACTGACATCAATCACAGCCTTTGTGGGTATAGCATTAAGTACCTACTTTAAAATCCCCCAAATGGATGCAATAGCAGGAATCATCATATCGCTGTTTGTCTTCACTATGGTTTACCCCGTACTAAAAGAGGCATCCCTTGTTCTGCTAGACTCGTACCATTCCCCAGAAACCATGCAAGCAATAGAGAATATAGCTAAGAGCATAACACAGGTTAAGCAAGTTCATAGTATTCGAATGCGAAAGCTTGGTTCTTACTTAATCGGTGACATGCACGTTGTGCTAAATAAAGATATGACTGTGGAAGAAGCATATACTATTGCTTCCCAAATAGAGGATCGAACAATAAAGGAATTTGACGAAATTATTGAGATGAATGTAATAATAGAGCCACATAAACGGACTAAGTAAAAGATGTTGTATATTCGCAGGTTGTGTTAAGTTGAATTAAGCTCTTTTAGTGCGCTGTCAAGATTCTTTTTTAGGTCGCTTATGTAAAGGGTTCGTTTCTGGATGCCTTTCTGAATTGCCCCAGCTACTAGAAATCCTGCGCCGATTATTTCTCCAACAGGTGAAGGGTCAGGAAACATAATGCAGGCTATGCCGATCTTTATCAGATTAGATTTGTTGCCTTCTCGCCAGAGTTTTTTAGTTCTTGCAGTTTCTCTTGAAGTACTTTTTATTGCGTTATGAAGTTCACTGTAGCTTTCGGTTAGCTCGTAGAGTGCTTTTGTTGTTTCCTTTGCCTTTTCCATTTTATCACTCAGAAACTAATGTGCGACTTCAACAGACAAAAACGTTAGAGAAAAAACAAGCCCATTCCAAGGGTCTTTTAAATTCTTTTTATGCTTTTTTTATAGTTAAAGATTAAATATGATTGTTCGCTTGACTATCATTTTGACACTATTAATGCCAATCGGTAAAAGAAAAGTTAGTTTATAATTTATAAATAGAAGGTTAAGTGGGTTCTATTGGGAACAATCTGAAATGGGGTATTGATACTTCTGTGAGTTTCTTGATGATTCCTACAAAAAGTTTTATTGGGAAAAATTGCGGAATATAGTTCACGGAGCGTATCCACTTGGAGTCCAAGGACTATCCAAGAAAACGCTCCATCTGCTTTATCGAAATTTGAGCCCTGCCGGTGTTCGATGATCGTAGTTCGACATATTTAATCAGCTTGAAGCGTGCTTACTCCTCTATAGACCAATGACGCTACAAAGAGAGTTACGATTAGTATGACAGTAAAGAGGGTTTCGAGGGTGTTAATTGCAGGAGGAATCGGCACTGAAAAAAATGACCCGGATCGATCTATCAATATGATCATTAAGAGAACCGAGCTGAGGATCGCCAGACTCGAAGCTAATCTAACTCTAGCTCTCTTGAAGAGAAGGCTGATTGACGCCACGTCCAGCGCGAGACCAACAAAAAGGGTAGCAATAGCGATATAGCCTAAGGTATTCAAGTCGGATTGCGGGCGGGTCTCAAAGCCGATTGGAGTCAAGAGGATGATTATCACGACGTTCACAATCATCACAATAGAAAGCATAATGACGTTTTTGGAAAATTTCGTCCCTGCTCCTTTAGAAATTTCTGAATTCATGATTTAACCGTCAATAGGATACAATTTTGTTTAGAAAAATTTTGTTCAACCCGATTTTCAGGTTCCCTATCTTTTTCTTAAACTTGTCCTTTATATAAAAATTGCTTTTTCACACGGAACGCCAATTATATGCAAATCGATACCCAAGTTTCTGTTTGTCTTTGTCTGTCTGACCTTTTTTATTTGTCTTGTCTGAGGTTTTGACGAACATAAACTGTTTAGCATGAAGAACTAAATGGAAAATCCAAAATAAGCTGAATTCATCCGAGACAAACGCCCAGTGGTTTTTTCAGCTTAGTGGTGCCGGGGGTGGGACTTGAACCCACGAAGGCCTGCGCCAGAGGATCTTAAGTCCTCCTCCATATCTTAGGCAATCAAATTATCTGGCCGCTAT
>JGI20214J51650_10001086_pt1 | contig 17195 bp, 16 predicted proteins | sample WetSurMetagenome_FD_51650 | JGI IMG/M metagenome (IMG submission 51650) | reverse complement strand
GCCGCCGCCACTACTTACAGCGCGCTCCCCTGCACTCCCACTACAGCTGTGGTCGGTGGTGTCACTTACTACAATTGCAGTTCGAGCTGGTACACGCGCGCCTACTCCGGCAGTCAAGTGACCTACGTGGTGGTACCTCCACCTTCAGGCCAATAGAAGAGTCTTGAAAAAGTGACGCAAAGACCTTTTTCGTTATTATGGTGAAAATCGGAATTCAGTTTCTGCAAGGCTTTCTGGACCCCGGCTGGAGTCTGCCCAGCACCTTTTTGCCGGACTGGGGTGACGCTGGGAGAGAGTATTTCATCCCTGGTGGGGTCTTACCACTGATAGCGCTATCCGCTGGTCGTAAATTCTGGCTTTCACCGGAGGCTTGAGTATCTGGAGAAGATTCCGCTCGATGAAACGGTCATTTCGCAGGAAATGGATGTGAGAGCCGCTCTGGAGCAGCCTATCATCGCTGAGGCGTTAAAGATGTGTACAAGGAACCAATGAAGCGAAGAAACATCCAACGAGAACCGCCGTCGGCGGGTGCTGGTTGACCCCAGGCGCAGTCGCCACGGGAGGCACCAGTCGTAAGGATAACTGGCGTAGCATCGGTCGTGGGGGATGTCCGTCCATCTACAGCAATGATCACGCATGGGGCCCGAACCTGGCCGCCGCATTCTCTTGAGCAGCCAGTGCGCTGAATCCGGCAGCAAATGTCATTACTGCCACCGGAAGGAATACCTCCATGACTCTTCTTGTCGTGTTTAGCTCTCCCGGATGGTGACTATTACTTCGTGTGGTCCGTGTGGCAGAGAAGGCACTCCATATGCCCCTGCTGGTGGTTCATGCCCTCCGCGTATTTCGGGAAATTATCTTCCGGACCATGGCTTTCAATACAGTGTGAGATTTCTTTCGACGGCGTCCATTTCGCAGGCTTCCATCTTCCCTCGAAGTATTCATTGAGATAGTAGACCACGGTATAGACGACTTCCCCAGCCACCTTGGCGCAGCGCTCATATTTCTCTTTGGAAGTGACCTCGGCGCCGGCGGCTAACGTCCACTTCGAAACCGATGTGTGGCAGAGTGGTGTCATCGCTTGAACCTGGATCTGCTTGGGGAAAGCCGAGATATCGTCGAACCGGTCCGTCGGGAATTTCATTCCCGCGTACCACCACATCATTCGGTCTATCACTGCCCGATAGCTGTCGTCCTTATCGTAGATAACGAGGTTGATGAGGCAGGAGCTGACGCCTAGGGCACCGCAAAGCGTGCCGTGTCCGGCGTAGCCTTGCCCTGCATGAGCGAACATGTAGTCCGGCAGGGTTGTCCAGGGATAACCGACTTTCTCTTTCAAAAGGCTGGAGTACCCCAGCCAGGTGCCATTCCCTCAGCCCTTCTTCTCGAGGTAGAAGCGATAGGCACGCCGGCCGGCCTCAAGCGGATCGAGCTTGACCCATTTCCACGGCAGGGGCGGTGGTTCAGTTACTGCTGGGGTTGGAGGCAAGGCAAGGCTGGTACCATACCCCGCTATTCCTCCTGCCGCGAAAATGCCGGCTGTCTTCATGAAATTACGGCGGGAAAGTGATGATGCTCTCTCTTCTTCTTTTTCCAAGATGATCTCCTCTCCTTCAACTCTCATTAGACATTTGCCCACCCCGCATCCCTATGCCATCCGTGCCGAATTATCGTTGTAGTACTCGGGTGCCCAGTCGATCAATCCAGGTCGACGGAGACCGACTCTGCCTTCAAGATGTCCCTGCAGTATTCGCTGATCGCCCGGTCGGACGAAAACTTGCCCATGCGTGTCCAACACTCCTGGTCTCGGAACACGTCATCCACAGAGTGCCAGCTCCTCTACTCGCCGACCTCCCGGTTGGGAGGCTGGTCTTGGAATTGCCTGTCCTTAACCCTTGAGATCCCCTACAGCGCAGCCGCATGCCTTTTGCTGAGTTTCTTCCAGCCTACCCGAGCCGTGGTGTAGGCATGGGAAGCTTTTCCCCGGCTACCTCCTGCCAGCGTTCCTCAATCAGTTCTTTCGCTGCAGCTTCGAGGAATTCCGGCGCGGCCCACTTTTTCACATCGAAGTCGTTCTTGATGTAGCCGTGGCTCAGCATGAAGTCCTTCCCGATCTCAATGGCGGCCAGGTTCTGGGGCGACAGGTTGGGCACGAGGTCGATGTTCATGACGTTTTTGTACGTATGCTCGACGTCCAGGCAGAACGTCTGCTTGTCGAGGATCGTCGCTGCGGCGTGCTTGTTCTCGTTGGCCCAGCGCCCCACCTTGATCATGCCTTTCATAAACGTGACGACGAGCTCGGAGTGCTTGTCGGCCATCTCCTCGGTGCACGTGATGACGGCGGGCACGTTGGCCACTTGCAAGGTCCAGTCCGGACACCTCGACAGGTCCTCGATCGCCTTGAACTTGCCCGTCGCCTCCTGGAGTTTCTGGAAGACAACGCTTTGGGTATATATCGCATCGATGACGCCATTTCCCAGCGCCGACTCCAGCGGACGGAAGGCCAGGTCGTGCTCGTGGTCACGCTGAAGCCACAAGTCGGATGGGTTTTCCATAGGCTCCAGCATCTTGAGGGTGGGGGCCGTTTGTTGGCGATATGGTTTCTATATCCTGAGTTTTTTGATCACTGATTTTTATCGGAGGAGAGATAACTGAACTTCGACAAGCCTCTTCTGTACCCTGAATAGGAGTATGGCTAACAGGCTCGGCACAGCCTTATCGAGCCTCGTTCGGGTTGACCGCGGGGTTGGAAACGAGGGATCATTCTACCGCTTTGAACTGGGGGAGTGATACCCCTCACTTCAAAAAGGGACTGCACGTCGTCAGTCAGGTGAAATATTTCATGGATTGTCGACCTGTCCCACATCAGCCCACTCAGCGAGCATTGCCGCGTAACCGGGTTCGAGATGATCCGTGGAATACGCAAAAATATTGCCGATTGAAGTGGTCAAGCGCGCAATGTCCCGGTACGGAGACTTGCCCATCATCTCTTCCATACAGAGGGCGATTTCGTCATTGCTTAATTTGAAGGGAGCGCATTGAAAAAGAGCGAGCGGGACAGGGCGCGGATATACTCGTGAATGTTCCCGGATCACCTCCGCCATCATTTTGAGCGGCCCCTGGCCTTTGAGCAGCAGAACCCGTGCGTAGGCGCCGGTCATGGACTGTTCGGAGAAATACCAGGCACCGCCCGAGTCATCCAGGATCGTTTTTATATCATGGTGGCTGTCGATGACTTCCCGAATGAGCGCGGGAATTTGGTCCGGCCCTGCTGCCCGGTCTGAAACGGGGATATCGCGATCGGCAATTTCAGCTTCAAGATCGGCCAAGGCAAGCAGTTCTCCGGCTCTGCTGCTTTCCCGTATGAATTCGGTAAGTTCAACTGCTTCCATCAGGCGATCAGCCCCTCTTTGCCCAGTTCCTCGGCAACGTCCGAGAGCCCCAGCCGGCGATAGGTTTCCGTGGTGGGCACGCCGGTCTCCTTGTCCCAGCCGGCTTCTTCGTAGAACATCCGCATCGCATTCTGGATGTCGCCTTTGTCCATCTGAATCGTGCCCTTGGTGAAGGGCACCCGGTCTTTATCGTCCCCATAAACCCAATCCGGGATGGTATCGTGCTTGGTGCGCATCTCCTTTGTTCCCATGCCCCGGATCGTCAGGGCGCGGTGGAGCACGAATATCCGTTCCGCAACCTCGTCGAGCTCCTGGCGCGACTTCTTGTCCCCGGTAACAAGGCTGTAAAGCAGGGACTCGATCGTATCGTCCCCCTTATAACCGCGCTCTTTGAGCGGCGATGAGGACCATGGCCCCATCCAGTTGCAGAGGGAAATCGAGTCGTGCAGCTCCTTTCTCAGCAGCGACCATTTTGCCATTCTGGCTTTATAGACGTTCATTGGCGTGAACGCACCGGGTGCATCGACCGCAGCCTCGGAGCCCCACAGCTCGGCTGCCAGCTTTTTCTGGACATCGAGCGGGAGCCCGTTTCGGGTGAAATTGGTGTGGGAATGGCACTGAGCGTCGCGATTGTATTGCGTGTTGATGATGACGCCGCATTGACCCGCATCTTCGTTTGAATGATGCTTCGGATGCCCGAATTTCCAGTATGCCAGGTTACGATCACTCTTCCAGTCCGCTTCGGCAATTCCCCACCGCTCCAGCATGTATCCGGTCCCCAGCCCCAGGGCCGTTGCCAACTCCCCTTCCCTGTTGGCAATCCTCGGAAGCAGTTCGAACAAAAAGGCCGGATCACCTTTTTCAAATTTATCCCAGGAATAACTCTGGAATTCCTTTTCATCCACCTTGCTCTGAAAAATCCCTTCGTAGTAACACTTTTGAAAGTCGCGCTGGAGCAGGCCGTAGTTGTTCCATATGCCGAGGTCATCGGCAAGGTGCATGCCCACCATGCACGCTTCGATGGAGGTTTGGCCCTGGGGCCCATCCGGGAAGTCTCTGAAAAATGACTTCCCGAAGACCAGACCGCCACAGGTGTTCTGACCGCTTTCCGAGATTCCGTACTTCGAAGTAACAGCCGGGACCTTGATTATGGTGTGGCACCGAATGGGACAAGCGGTGCAGCCGTTGCCTCTCACTGTATACCGCCAGGCCTTCTCGCCCAGAAAGAAGGCAGCGTTGTTTGTCCGATAAGCAATGCGATTGAGGTTTTGCGGTTCGCAGGGTCCGGTCTCGATAGGCGGATTCGCGGCACCCCATTGACGCCCCCTCGATGCGACCCATCGGCTGGCCGGGTTGTAGTGTTCCGCCCAGGGCTGCGGGCTGTTTGGCACCACGATCTGATTGTTGGCGCCGAGGAGCGACAAATGGTATTTGACCGCCTTTTCCCATTGCTCTTTGTTCCCGATGATCCGTATGCTGCCGGTGCCCCGGACGCCGATGGCCTTCAGGTTCTTGGAGCCCAGCACGGCGCCGCCTCCCGCTGAATGGGAAACCGAGTTGATGACAACGGACATGGGGACCATGTTTTCACCGGCTTGACCGATTGCCGCCACGGCCGCCTCGGCACCCATCTGCCTGGAGATTTCATAGGTGGCCCGCCGTATGCCCTGCCCCCAGAGCCCGCGGGCATCTCTGATTTCCGCCTTGCCATCGGCGATGGCGAGCCAGACTGGATGGTCGGCCCTGCCTTCTATGATGACGGCATCAAACCCGGCATATTTCAGTTCTGCGGCAAAGTGACCGCCCATGTGCCCTGTCCCGACCAGCTGTTTCGGCCAGCAGGTCGGCCACAGCGTGGTGACGGCAGTCCTTCCGTTACAGGGTGCGCTGGTGCCGGCCAGAGGACCGGTGGCAAAGATGATTTTGTTTTCGGGATCGAAAGCCTTTACCTCAGGTGCAACTTCATCCCAGAGGACCTTGTATCCCAGTCCCGTGCCTCCAATATAGTCCTTGTATCTCTCGACAGTGTCTTCCGTGGTGATACGTCCGGTAGACAAGTCAACCCGCAGCACTTTTCCTGCCCACCCGCCATATTGAGCCATTCTGACCGTCTCTTTCCTCTGCTCTTATTTGTGGCAGTCCCCGCATGCCACGGGCTTATTCAGAATGGGAGTTGTGCGGGACGGAACCTTGCCGGTCAGGTCAACCCAGGACACATACATCAGGGCCTCCGCTGGACAGGCCTCTACACATTTTGGCATGCCATCGCACAGAAAACATTTAGTAGCCTTGGTTGTTTCTGGATCGAACGAGATCATCTCCCATGGACAGGCTTTCAGACATACTTTGCAGCCGGTGCACTTGGCCGGATCGATAACCCGGGCGTTTACGGGTGGTTTCACTTCGATGGCTGCATTGGGGCAGGCATCGGCACAGGGAACGGGATGGGGACACTGTTTGCAGAAGTCCTGAATGATCAGCCCGGTCCCCCAGTCCCCGTCATCACGTTTCCCGGTATAGAGCCCCGATGGACCGAAATTAAGATTTCGCCTCACTCTTATGCGCGCTGTCTCGGGGGACGATTTTCCGTCATTATAATCGGTGCAGGCGAGCTCGCACCTGCGGCAGCCCACACATCTCGTGGGATCTGCGACCACAAGGCCCAGGGCCTGTTCTGTGATTATTAACGGGGCGCTGTTTCCGCTGCCCATCCCGAAGAATTGCCATGATGCCATCGCGGCGACCGTAACCCCGCAAAGCTTCAATACCGTCCTTCTCGAAACTGGCTGCCCGGACGCGATGATGTTTAAGACTTGCTCGGCGATTGCGTCGGCTTCAACAGGCGATTTCATCTCCATGATTTCTCCCAGCTAATTCTTCACCAAACGAATTCCCGAAATGCTGAAGCATAATAACCCTACGAAATTGATCGGGCAATGCTCCTCAGGTACGGCCAGGACCACGTTAAAGTCACACGAATATTATTTTGAGAAGGTTAAACGAGTTGGTGTTTCAAGAGCAAGCGACTTTTTGGCAACGACGGGCGTGGGAAGATTGAACCTGATAAGGCCAGAAGGTTCCAGTGTCTTGTCCCCGCACCTGACAAGAAACAAAAAATAATCCTGATCTCAAGCTTCGTAAGACTCAACTTGCCAATGTGTTGAACGTGCTCAGGAAAGCTTGAGGAGATCATATGAAGGACACAAAGTGATTTTTTCGTGGGTTTAGTGTGCTCTTCGTGGTTTGATATCAGGCTAAAATGAGCTCAAATTGTTTTTGGACAGCTCCGGGGCATCGACCCAGAGCTTTCGCCTCCAGGTGCCTCTGGATGTCAGGGGGGAGGGCGGCGAACGAGACGCTGGGAGTGGCCAGGGGAAGACCCATCGTGCGCCTCGCGACCGCCATCCCTATGGGGACTATTCGGGGTCGTGGATACCCCACCACTTTCTAGTTGCTTGATCGACCCTGTTGGTAGCCGCGTTGGAAGGACGCTTCCTCAGATCTTCTGTATTGATCGTAGAGAAAACCGCCAGCTAGCCCGGCAGCACCCCCAATGGCCGCTCCGAGGCCCGCGTTGCCCGCAATAGCCCCAATTGCCGCCCCTCCGGCAGCACCCATCGCGCCGCCACTCAAGGTCCGCTGCTGGGTTGACGACATTCCCGCGCATCCGGTAAGCGCAAGGCTGATAATCAAAATGGATATCATCATGATCTTCATCATCGTTTGCTCCTTTCCAATCTGCTGGGTTATTTCTTGCATGGCCATGTCTCGATCAAGAACCTGAATTGCGTCTCGACGGGTTTCTCATCCAGGTACTGAGGATGAGCCTTGGCCCACTCCACAAACATTTTAACCGCGGTGTTGCGCGACGGAGCAGGATCGGGCAGACAAACCAGCAGTTTGCCTTCATGCCCTGCCTTTTCGGTCACGTGATAGTCATAAGCGCCGACGAGATAGCCGTGACAAAAGTGAACAGCTTTACCATGACGCGGATCGTCGTCGGGAGCGGTGCATAAATTGATCAGGTTCTGGGTGGTCTTAACCTTAAAGTCCTCATCGGTCACCGCTCTTGCCAAGCCGGGCGATAGCAGCAAGGCCAGAAGCAGCAAAATAATCATCTTTCGTTCAATCACATTGCTCCTCCTCTTGTTTTAAGAGTAGAACCATTCTAGCCGATTGAATGCCATTCCTCAGACACTCTTTCGATCCTCCTCCGCATATCGGTCGCTTTTCCCGTGCCTGATACCTCCCCCCTTTCTTTATTGAAGTTGTATTTGCACTGCCCTTTACGGTCTTTCGGGCAGGAAGTCCTGGAATTTCTTCAGCAGTTCCAAAAGTTTGGCCTGGTAGTAAGCGATATTCTCATCCGGATGGGTGGGATCGTAGGCGGAGGCGGTTTTGCAGTTCTCAAAAACACGCACTTTCTTCTCCCGTCCGGTCACGTAATAAGAAATCTGATCGCCTGCGCGGAAATCCCGCGCTGCGTTAGAGGCCAGTTCATAAGCCGCCGCTCGGTTGCGCTTCTTCACCCTGATTTTTTGCTGATAGGTTTGAGGAGATTCGGTAAGCGTTTCGGTTTTCGCGAGCAGGGCAATGTCTATCTGGTGCCGCTCCAGACGGTTGTTGAAGTCCTCGTAAAGCTGATAGACGCGATCGCTCTTCCCTTCGACCAGGAGACGGATCATGGCGGAGAGGAATTCCCGCAAGTACTTCTCCATTCCCCGCGAACGGAGCCCGCTTCCCCTTATGGTTAAGTTTCCCGACTCATCCAGAAGGGCATAGTTCTTTTTCTTGTAAGAGAACATGGCCTCATAGCGCCCGTCCATCTCCACCTCGATGCCTTCCGGAAGACTTTCGGAAAGCCGCTCAATCAGAGCCCGGGCCTGCTCATTGGTCATTACCGCAGGCGGCGGCATGAAGTAGATGCCGTCGGTGTCGATCTCAATCGGCATCGCTCCCTCCTGTTTCAGCCAATCCAGCATATTGCGGATGATCTCCCGACCCAGGCGCGTCACCTCAGCGGCCAGGGCCGGATCGGAAAAATGATGCAGAGCGGTCCCGAGATATCCATAAAAGGAATTGATCAGAATCTTAAACGTCTGCTGAAGCGCCTGATAATATTCCTTGTCATGAAGCGAGGCGGCATCATGTACCTTCCCTTTGGCTTCCAGGCGAAAGGTGCGCAGATCCCGAAGCAGCGGCAGAAAAACATCCAGGCTGTCCCCGGCCGGTCTGAGATCGAATGACAACATGATGGAAGGGTAGAGAGAAGTCACGTCACAGTGGATCACATTCCTGACCACTCCCTCGACAAAGACGTCCGTATAGCCCCCCTCAAAATCCCCCCTGGCCATGGGCTTCGGAATGGAAGCACGCCGTCTGAGATATTCCCGCAGGAACAGGGCGTTGATTTTGGTGGCATTGCCCCTCACAAAAATATTCTGATAGGAAAACGGAAAGATCTGCGCCTGCAGGAAGAACGGATAGCCAAGCAACTCCGAGAGTGCCAGAGTCTCTCTCACATCATCCAGATTGTAGCGCTTAAGGGCTTCGGGATCATGATCATAGCTCCACTGTATCTTCGCTCGATCGATGTAGGTCCGGTCTTCCTCGACCAACCCGAAGTGACGAGCCGCCGATTTAAGGCCGTAATTGTCCAGTTCGCGGGCGGTGACATCGTAATATTGCAGCAGGAACATGGTATCCACGACGTGCCGCCCAAAGATATCCATGCGCGAGAAATCTATGATGCGCTCGGCTACCGTGAAGCGGGAATTGCGAATCCGGGGCTGGCTCCCGTCGCGTCCCCAACGCAGTTTAACGCCATGCATCTTGGCCCGAACCACGATATATTCCAGATCAAAATTGAACAGGTTGTGACCCTCCAGGACGTCAGGGTCAAGCGCTGTGATCCTCTCGCTCAAGGCCAGCAGCATCTCCTTTTCACCCATGTCCGCGCCAAACATGACTTCGGCATGGCCGCGATTATCCATCAGGGCAATCGAGAGGATGCGATCCTCCGCTCTCCGGGGATTGGAAAATTCAAACCCGGGCGCGCACCCGGTTTCAATATCGACGGCGAGACGATGGATATCCTTGAAGGCCAGACCCTTGAAAAGGGTCTTCCCAGTGAGCAGAAGGTACTGGTGCACCGGATCGGAAATACACAGGTAGGGTGCTGCCGGTGACAAGGCCGCTTCACCTGAGGTCTTGCGCAAATGGTCTCGCGCCTTCTCGAAACCTCCCCAGTCTTCAAACAGGACGAAAAACTTAAGGGCATTCGTGGAACTCAGCGGTTCAATCGCGCACGGCTCTTTGAAGCCCTCAAGAAGCTCCTTTTCTTCCACGAACAGGAAGGGCCTGAAGGGCTCATCTTCGAACACCAATCCCTCCGTCCGGCGCCGGAAAAGCCGCATCAAACTGCTGGAAACCGGCTCCACAGCAACAATGCCGGGCGTCAGGTCGGTCCCGAACAGCACCTCATTCCTTGTCATGGTCAGCGCTGCACGGTTATCGTGCAAATTCATGACACTTTATCCAGTAAATTTAAGTACGTACTGGTTCTCTCCGCGTTCTCTGCACTCTGCGGTGCAAGATCAAGCTTTCTAACCTTGTCGCGCATAATATAGCCACGGAAGGAATAAAGAAGCCATCAAAAATTAACCGTCAGCCTGACCGGACGCAAATCAGTGCCCATCAGCGGGAGAGCTTGACATCGTTAGCTTGCCGCCCTTGAGATATCGCTTCTCATGCACCAAGAAGCACCGGCTTCTCAGCCGGATAAATACATTATTGGCGGCGCCGTATTCGGCAAGGTATAATTGACGTTGAGAAGCCAATGGTGATAACCGCTCCTGGTTTTTGGAGCGGGCGATGGAATACCGGTTTTTCCTCATTCCTCCAACCCGAGATGGAGTGCCGCATTGAACCCTTCGGACCTGGACAGGGTGCTGGCAGAGGCTGTCGTACCCGAGCATTCGGTGGCCTTCATGGTGGCTATGTCGGGCGGCGAGGCCTTTCTCGTGGGCCCCTATCTTTTTGTCGCCGCAAAGGACTGGCTGCTGGCGGTGGCTTATCCTCTTTGGGGAGATAATGCATCGCCGAGTTTTGACGAAGCGCTGGCCGAGGCGGTATCCCGGACGCGGGCCACGAGGTACTGGGCCGTCAGCCCCAGCTTGCCCGCCCGCCTGCAAAGCCACCGCACTGATCAGGATTACTACTACACCCTTCCAGCTGATAGAGACATACCACTGCGTCTCCAACGCCAGGCGGCCCGAGCGGGGACTTCGCTCAGGGTGGATGAGGGCACGCTTTTCACTCCCGCACACCGCCGCCTATGGGCCGAATTCCTGGCTCGCGTGCCTTTGCCGCCCAATGTCCGCGAACTCTTCGCGCGCACGGAACACGTGCTCTCCATGGCTCCTGGCCTAGTCCTCCTCAATGCCTGGGACGAGAACGACCATCTTGCCGCCTGCCTGCTTCTGGATACGGCCCCACACCGATTCTTGAGCTATCTCCTCGGGGCTCACTCCCGTATCCATTACGCCGCCCATGCTTCCGATCTGCTCTTCCTGAAGATGATCCAGCTCGCGCAACGAGAGCACAAGGATTTTGTGCATCTGGGTCTGGGTGTGAACGATGGCATCCGTCGCTTCAAGACCAAATGGGGAGGGACACCTTCCGTACCCTATGAGATGGCGGCCTGGGAGGAAAAATCAAATGCTCGTGCCGATATGAACGAGTTCATGCGGGCGTTGCGCTCCATGCCCGGGGAATCCATGTCCAAGAGCCAGTTCCTGGCCAGCCTCACCCCTCAGCGACGCTTCGCCATGCTCTGGGAAGTCGAGAAAGACGAGCGTCGCTCCTGGCTGGGCGGAACGGCGCACTTTTTTTGCTACAGCTTCGAAACCTCCTTTCGCGAGCTCTTCGAACGGTTGGATACGGTTCTCTTCGAAGGGCCGCTGGATCAGGCGAGCCTCGATCGGGTGGCGAAGGTGGGGCGAAGACCCGCCGCAGGCAGCCCCCGGCTCATCGAGGCGCTGACGGAGGAGGAAATCCGTCGTCTGGAGCAAGTCGTATGCGGACCACAGGGCTTTTGGGCCCGGCTGCTGGGCTTCAGTGATCCCAACGCGCCGGATGTGCGCCATTTTCTCGCCGAAACCCGCCCCTGGATGGCCTTTTTTTCGCTCTGGACCAGTTTTCTGGCACGCCACGGCTGGCGTCATTCGGTAGATCTTGAGGCGTGGCACCTGGCTCAGGAGATGGGCAAGATGGTGCGGGGCATGGAGACCATCGCCGAGCAACTCGAGACGCTCGAGAGCATCCCCATCTCCCGCATTGTCAATTTCTTTCGTCAGTGCCGGCACTGGCACGGCTACTTGAAACGCAATGAGCGCACCTACCTGAGAGGGGATCTCGAGCACATGATGGGCACCAGCATCGAGTTTCCCACCCGCACCGAATGGGTCATCAATCGCCGCGACACCGTCTTCCTGGAACGAATGCGGCCTTTTCTGGAACGGGGCCGCTGTGCGGTACTGGTCGGCTCCGCACACCTGCTCGACCTTTGTCCCATGCTCACTCAGGCGGGCTTCATGGTCAGGAGGGCGGGATGATCGGGCCCGATCTCCTGGCCCGGGTAACGGCCGAAGCGGTGATCCCCGAACAACTGTTGCCGTACGTGCGTGCCGTTTCGGGAGCAGAGCCGAGGCTGATGGGAGACTGTGTGGGTCTTGTCTCTGAGAATAAGCTGGTGCTGGTAGGCTATCCATTGCATGAACCTCGTGACACAAAAGCCATGGCCAAGGCTGTAAGCGAAACGCTCAAATTGCAGGGACTTGGCCATCTCACCGTGATCGGACCGGCCAGACCGCCCCAGGCGCCGGCGGAGAGCCAGGTTGTGGAAGACTGCTATTATTCCCTGCCGTTNCCGCCGCCTTTCCCGGCGCAGAAGTTGCGCAACCTCATTCGCCGGGCGAGCCGAGAGCTGACCATCGAGAGGGGCCGTCACTTTGGGGATGATCACCTGGCGCTGGTCCAGCGCTACCTCGACGAGCGCCATCTGGCAACAGGAACGCGACACATCTTTCGGCAGTTGCCCCACTACCTCGCTGCTTCTTCCGGCAGCCTGGTGCTTTCCGGCCGACGCGCCGACGGCAAGCTGGCCGCCTTTGTCGTGGGTGATTTCAGTGCCCTCCGCACCGCTTTCTTTATGTTCTGCTTCCGGGAACCCGGGCTGGCTCCTCCTGGCAGCACCGACTTCCTGCTGGCAGGACTGCTGGAGGAGGCCCACAACCGGGGGCAAACGCTCATGAATCTGGGGCTGGGCATCAATGAGGGAGTGGCTTTCTTCAAACGTAAATGGGGAGCGGTTCCTTTCCTCCCGTATGTGGAGGTGAGTTGGGCACCGGCTAGACCGGGACTGCTGAAGCGGCTCTCCAGCGTATTCGGTCGCTGAAACTCGGCGAGCCTCGAATAACAAACAAAAGATCTTCTTTTGCCACGAAAAAGGGCTGAAATGAGTGCAAGTTGCTTTTGAACAACCCCTATCAGTGAGTTGTCTGCCATGAAGCGAGCATCCGACGGGACCAGCAGTTCATCCCTGCGTGAGCCGGGGATCTGGGAGACTCTTCGCGAACGCCTTTTAGGGGCTCGGCGCCTCCTGGACTGCCTCCAGGTGGAGGTTTCGACCCGCTGCCCCGGCCGCTGCCGCTATTGCCCGCAAACCGTCATGCATGAGCACTGGCAGGGGCGTGATATGGACATCACAACCTTCGCCCGCCTCTGGCCTTTGATGCGGCGTTCAAGCCGCGTGCACCTCCAGGGTTGGGGGGAACCGCTGCTCAATCCCGCTTTCTTCGAGATGGCGGCGCTCGCCCTCAAGGCCGGGAGTGCCGTGTCCACCACCACGTGCGGCCTGATCATGAACGAACACCTGGCCCTGCAGCTGGTGGAAAGCGGCCTCGATATCATTGCCTTCTCGCTTGCCGGCACCGATGCAGAAACCAACGCTTCCCGACAGGGGGTGGCCTTTGAGCGGGTATGTGAGGCCATAGCAAAGCTGCAGGAAGTGCGGCGTGCGCACCAGGGGGTGCACCTGGAGATTCATTTTGCCTACCTGTTGCTGGCCTCGAACATGGAAGCGGTGCGCGGCCTGCCGGCCCTGATGCAGCGCCTCGGCGTCCACGCGGCGGTGATCAGCACCCTCGACTACGTCCCGAGTGCGGCCTTGAAGTCGGAGAGTTTCGGCCGCGAGGAACCCGAAAAGCTGGCCAAGGCGGCCTCCATTCTTCAGGAAACGGCATCTGAAATTCGACGCCTGGGTATGGAGTGCCACTGGAGTCTGCCGAATCCGAGTGCTCCCGGTAGGAGCTGTCGAGAAAACATTGCCCGCTCTCTTTTTGTGGCCGCAGACGGTTCCGTGTCCCCCTGCGTCTACCTCAACCTGCCAACCGCCGACCCAGATCCCAGGCGCCGCATCTTCGGCAATGTCCTCGCCCGGGACCCGCTGGCGATCTGGGAGAGTGAAGCGTTCCGACGGTTTCGAGAAGGACTGGCCGCCGGGGACCCCAATCAATCCTGTCTTGCCTGCGTCAAAAGATTCGAGAGGTGAGATGAAGCTTGACTTGCAGACTGTTATTTTGGAAGTTATAAACTTCTCATATTTGGATATCGTTCTTAACAAGGAGTGCCATGAAATTATTGCCTCTTCACTAAGCAGCTTTCATCGAATCAAAAGGAGGAACCTATGGCAGAAGAAAAAACACAGTCGCAAGCGGAACCGGAGTATGTGGTCATAGAAAGCGGCAAGACCACACTCAGGGATCTCTACAAGAAAGAAGACTGGATGGCCGTCTGGATGGGGTTTTTGCTTCTCATCATCGGGCTGCTCATCTACCTGCCGCGGCCGCCGGAAAAAGCGGCCGAAATCCCCAAATACAATGCCACGATGAAGGAAGAGGCCGCCAAGGCGCCCTTCAAGACGATCGAGTGGTATAACGCCTCCTCGGCCAAACGCGGAGTTCGGGCGACCAACCAGGATTTCGCCAAGACCATTCAGAACTTCCTGGCCGCGCCCAGCGACTGGGACACCAACCCCGTAGACGCCCTCTACCGCAGTGAGGAAACCGCCAAGGCCATGGGCGCTCCCTTTAAAGAGGCGGCGGACAAAGCTAAGGCCGCCGTCGAAGCCGCGCTGGCAAGCGCCAAGACCGCTCAAGCCGCTGCTGCTGCCGCAGGTTTCAAAGACGCAAATCTCAACGCCGCTGCCGAGAAGGAGATCAACGCCTGGCAGAAGGCCAGGGATGCCTCCTCCAAAGCCGACGCCAAGTTCAATGTCAAACCCTATAACCGAATACCTTATCTGATCGGATTGTGCATCATCCTGGCCGTGTTCTTCGGCATCGGCAAGGCCATCATGGGCACCCCGTTCTTCCAGTTCGTCATCGCCTTCCCGTTTGTCTTCGTTCTTGCGATATTGGCCTACATGGCCGAAACTCAAGCCCTGATGAAATACTGGGGCTTCGGCTTTCCGCTGTGGGCCATCGCCTTCGGCCTGCTCATCAGCAACACGATCGGCACCCCTAAATGGATGCAGCCCGCAGTCTGCACCGAATTCTACATCAAGACCGGTCTCGTTCTGCTCGGCGCCGAGATCCTTTTCAACAAGATTCTGGCCATCGGCAAACCGGGCATCTTTATCGCCTGGATTTGCACGCCGATCACCCTGATCTTGACCTACTGGTTCGGACAGAAAATCGTCAAAATGCCTTCCAAGACCCTGAACATCACCATTTCGGCCGACATGTCGGTGTGCGGCGTTTCGGCGGCCATCGCCACCGCCGCGGCCTGCCGGGCCAAGAAGGAGGAGCTGACGCTGGCCATCGGGCTCTCCATGGTCTTCACGGCGATCTGCATGGTGGGCCAGCCGGCGTTCGCCAAACTGGTCAATATGCCGGAGATCCTGGCCGGAGCCTGGATGGGCAGCACCATAGATTCCACCGGCGCTGTGGCCGCGGCCGGTGCCTTCTTGGGTCAGAAGGCCCTCTACGTAGCGGCAACAATCAAGATGATCCAGAACGTGCTGATCGGTGTCGTGGCTTTCGGCGTAGCCGTGTACTGGTGCGCCAGGGTGGACTGCACACCCGGCTCCAGCGTGAGCTGGTGGGAAATCTGGTACCGCTTTCCGAAGTTCGTTATCGGCTTCATCGTCGCCTCAATCGTTTTTTCCATCATCGACCAGAGCGTGGGCAACGATATGAGCACCGTCATGATCGACCACGGCGTTCTCAGGGGCTTCACCCGCATTTCGCGTGAGTGGTTCTTCGCCCTGGCGTTCACCTGCATCGGCCTCGAGACCGACTTCAGAGAGTTCGGCCACTACTTCAAGGGCGGCAAGCCCATTACCCTCTACGTCTTCGGGCAGACCTTCCAGCTCCTCTTCACCCTGCTGATCGGCTACATCATGTTCTACCTCATCTTCCCGGAGGTTACGGCCGGTATCTAAAGGCATGACCACAAAATGTGCATCTGCTGATAACAATGTCTGCGGGGCTTCGGCTCCGCAGACAGGTTTTGGCCCCTGGCTTAAGCTGATCATCGGGTTCGTGATGATTTGGGCGCTGATCTTCGGCGTCGGGTCGCTGGCCCGCCTTTTGCCTGGTGCCAAACACATGGCGCAGGTGATCGACGAACGCGGCCTGAGGGCCACCGCCATTTTCTACACGGACTTCGAGGAGCCTGCCGAGGGATCGGAACGCATCCGCGACAGCCTCGACTACATGCCGGGCAGTGGGAAGTGACCGCAGCCCCTTTCCCCGATCCATCTTTTATATGAAATTCCCCCAACCCCTCACCCCGGCATGCTTCTGGCCTGGGTCCAGGACTTCAAAAAAACTGGATTCCAGCTAGAAGAATGCTGGAATGACGAAGGAGGGATTTCATGCTTTGTTGTGACCCGCCGGGTCATGATGGTTAGGTCGACCATGAAGGACTTGGACAAAAAGAAGGAACTCATCCTGGCGCGGGAGCTGGAGTTTGCCAATGCCGTTGGTGCAGCCGTGTTCGAGAAGCCCAGGGTCAGTTTCTGGATGGTGATGGTCCCGTTGCTGTTCCTTTACTTCATCCACCGTATGCAGAAGTACAAAAGCGGCCGGACGAAGTTCGACGAAGACTTCATGGTCACCCGGCGGCGGGCGTTGGGGATAGCGATCGAGACCCTCGAATCGGACCACCGGATAGACTTGAACCAGGCGGTCCGTCAATACGGACTCACGGATGAACTCGAAAAGCCCTATGCCGCCTGGATGAACGTCCTGGTCGACCATTACCGGGACTTGCTGGCGGTCGAGGGCGACAACTATGACACCCTTGTGCGCAAGGCCTACCAGACCCGCACCAACTACCTGCTGACCCTGAACCGGCTGCACACGGTGGAAAAAGAGTTCTACGCGGCCATTAAACCAAAGTTGGCCGCCGCCGAGGGCGCTGCCGACATCATCGCCACCATTGAAGAGGAATCCCAGCGACTGCGGCGGGACCTCGCCGAACAGGTTTTCGCTTGAACTGTTGAGATCTGAAAATCGATCCGTAAGGAATCCTTTCCTGCAAGGAAGGCTGATTCCTCCATGGTCGAAGTTGCTCTTGGGGATAGTCCTGCTTGTCATGTTGATTTTTGTGATTGCACCCCGGGAAACCGTTTCTCCAGCGTAGAGCGAATGGTGCAGTTCACCGGCGCCGCCAAGGCCGGCTTTGCCTTGAAGGTTATGGTGGGGTGCCGGCCGGATCGGGTGATGGGCGTTGAGG